>Ga0233444_10002917_pt1 | contig 17430 bp, 13 predicted proteins | sample SI_124_October20_6_FD_182792 | JGI IMG/M metagenome (GOLD analysis project Ga0233444, IMG submission 182792) | Seawater microbial communities from Saanich Inlet, British Columbia, Canada - SI_124_October2016_10_MG | ecosystem: Environmental > Aquatic > Marine > Inlet | place: Canada: British...
AGTCAACCAAATCATCACCGATAGAAGAGCTTCCTTTTGCAACAAGAGTTTGAGAAGAGGCCGCCTTTGAATAATCACCCAGTAGCTTGTTGATCACATTTACAAAGGTAGATTTGCGGTGTGCTTAATAGTGTGTTTTTACTGTCATTTGGAGTTAGAGCAAAATAGCTGTGTTAAACATGGCATAAAAGCTCACGAAGTTCCAAGCGCCATATCTCATACCCCATAACAGAAATGGCACTGGTTCTTCGACTACTTTGCAGCCCACTTTAGGTACATCAGGGTTTGATGTCAGGCTGCCATCCTCATAGTTTGTTCGACAAAATCAATGATAGGGTCATACCTGAGATGCGCCATCTCCAGCGCGGCGGCCAAATACCGCACCTGAAGTGAGACCCGATCCGCCTGGATAGCCTGCGAAAAATACACCGCCAACTATCTCACCACACGCAAACAAACCCTCAATTTTTGAACCATCTTTCCTAACGACACTTCCTTCACCGTCCACTTTCAACCCGCCGTAGGTAAATGTGATCCCGCCCGTGACGGGGAATGCACGAAAGGGTCCCTCGTCAATCGTTTGAGCCCAATTCGATTTGGGCAACGTCAACCCATTAGTTCCTTTGCCATCAAGAACGGTAGGATCGAACGAAGTTTGTGCATCCACCCCATCGTTATAGGCGGCAAGCGTGGCAGTGGCCCCATCGTGGTCGACGCCAATCATCAGAGGCACCAGCGCCTCCAAGGTGTCGGCCTCAACAAAATGCGCGTCATGAAAACGATATTCGGCGTAAAGCAGATCAAAAACTTTGCTGTCAAAAACCTGCCATGCAAATTGCCCCGGCTGCTCGAGGATCGCAGCACCGTATTGCGCATAGGTGTAGTTGCGAAAATTTGCCCCCTCATCGACAAAACGCATCCCTTCGGCGTTCAGCATCACACCCAAAAAATATGATATTTTGCGATAGTTCTTACGCTCGCCCGCAGGCAAATCAAGATTACCAAAATCAGCCATATGCAGATCCATCGGAGTCGCATGACATCCCGCATAAAGACCGTATTCCGCAGCACCAGCGTCCATTGCCATTACAAGTCCGTCGCCAGTATTGTGCGGTGTGCCGCGTACTTTGGCCGCTTTCCAATTCGGGCCCATATGCTTTACCCGCAAGTCTTCGTTTGCCTCAAACCCACCAGAGGCAAGGATCACAGCGTCACCGTACAGCACCTCATCGCCAACGCGCACACCAATGACACGGTCTTCATCAGTCACCAGACCTGTGACTGTACTATTATAGCGGACTGTACCGCCCATCCGCTCAACTGCCGCCAACTCCATATCAAAAAGGCCAACACCTTCGTTCTCTGCAGCGAGTGTCAGACCACCCCAAAACACATGACGTCCATCTTTTTCAAAGCTTTGGCGGCTAAAGATCGGTTCGAACTTTACATCATGAGATGCAAGCCAGCGCATTGTTTCTCCCGAAAGGTTGACCAGCGCCTCTTGTTCCGCAGACAGCGGACGGCCATCGTTAAAGCCTAACAGGTCACCACCAAATTTTTCGATGTCATAGCTGCCAAAATCTGCATTCTGAACACGCGGATCATCAGGGTTGCGCAACAAAGGCAAAAGATCTGCTGCACCATCATAAGCAAAGCGCATGGCACCTGCCGTATATTTTGTGTTGCCTCCAGCCAATGCCTGATCCGCTTTTTCAAGAAGGGTCACTTTGGCCCCGTTTTCAAGCGCGGCGATGGCAGCACAAAGGGCTGCGTTACCTGTTCCGACGACAATCACTGATTTTGACACTGGCATTTCCTCTTTAATGGCGTATTGTATCCAAGTGGATACAATTTGGATTTACTTAAAATGCCTGACCCAGAATTGCAAGACATGTCTCAGGGCGACGTGGCCTATCACCGATTGTTAGAAAAAATCAGATCCGGGCAATTTCGCCCTGGTGATCGCCTACGTGAAACCGACGTTGCAGAAAATCTGGCCCTTTCCCGCACGCCAGTACGTGAAGCCCTGCGCAAATTGGAAAGCGACGGCATTGTTGAACATCGCCCCCGCTTGGGTGCCATAATTCGTACGCTAAGCACGCCTGAAATCGTTGAGCTTTATGAAATGCGGCTGGTCCTTGAACGCACTGCCGCAGAAATGGCCGCCAAACATGCAAACCCCGCCGAGATCGACATGCTTAAAGATATAAACGCCCAAATTGACGCCGCAGGGCAATACACGCCGCGCGCCGCAGCACTCAATCAAGATTTTCACAGCAGCATCTATCTGGCCACGCGCAATCGTTTTTTGCTAGCTTCGGCCCGTGCGCTTAATAATGCGCTGATCTTGCTGGGGCCAACAACACTAGATGACGAAGCACGCATAAAGACCGTAAGCAGTCAACACGCACAGATCATTGCAGCCATCGGTGACGGAGATCAAAAGGCAGCGGGTGATGCCGCAGAGGCCCACTTGCAGACCTCCCTGCGTCACCGGCTCAAAGTGTTGCAGCAATGATGCCCCAGGTTTATGCTTTCGCCGTTGCAGGATTGGGGGTGTCCGCGTTCAAGCTTTTGCACTTGCCCTTACCTTGGTTACTTGGCCCCATCTTTGCCTGCCTCATCGCCTCGCTTTGCGGTGCACCTATGCGCGGAATCAAAGTCGTGAATGACGCCATGCGCACCATTTTAGGGGTGGCCGTGGGAGCGACATTCACCTCAACACTGCTCGCCTCCATACTGGGAATGTGGCCGACCCTTCTGATGATCCCCGTGATGACCGGCTGTATCGGTGTTGTCGGGGTGTTTTATTTTCAACGGCTTTGGGGCTTTGATTTTGCAACTAGTTACTATTCTTCCATGCCTGGCGGCTTGCAGGATATGCTAGTGTTTGGGGAGGAAGCAGGTGGAAATGTCCGTGCCCTATCGCTCATCCATGCCACGCGGATCATGGTGATTGTGGTCGCCTTGCCATTTTTACTGACATGGGTTTGGGAGGCCGATCTGAGCAATCCTCCAGGTGTACCAGCCACCACGATCGAGCCACTACAGTTAGGAATAATGTTGTTCTGCGGTATTGCTGGTTGGCAGATAGCCAAGCGACTGGGCATGTTTGGCGCAACCATTTTAGGTCCGCTTCTGCTGGCCGCTGCCCTCGCGTTGACTGGTATCCTACAACACCGCCCACCAGTAGAGGCAATCTGGGCGGCACAGTTTTTCATAGGCATAGGTGTGGGCAGTAAATATGCAGGTGTAACCATGGCCGAAGTACGCACAGATGTGACCGCAGGTTTGGGGTTTTGTGTCATTCTGTTGGTGTTAACCCTCATCTTCGCCGAGACTATCCACCTCTTGGATCTTGCCCCACCCATGGAAACAATCCTTGCTTTTGCGCCCGGCGGGCAAGCAGAGCTGACAGTACTGGCCTTGATCGTAGGAGCCGATATGGCCTTTGTGGTGGCCCATCATGTGTTGCGAATATTTTTGGTCATCCTCGGTGCGCCGCTTTTTGCGCGGCTATTCCATATTGTCGCAGAAAAAAGGAAACGATGATTCAATCTGACTTTAAAACTAATTTGAAAACCCTGGCACGTGACGGTGTATTGCGCGTGGCAATCAACACGGGTAACCGCGCTCTGGTCCAGCAGGACAGCGACATACTTACAGGGATTAGCCCCGCGCTCGCGCGAAGGCTGGCGGGAGAAATTAACGCACGGATGGAGCCCATTATTTATAATGGTGCAGGCAAAGTCTTTGAGGATGCGGGTTGCGACAAATGGGACATAGGTTTTCTTGCCATTGACCCAATGCGCGCCAAAAAAATTACATTTACCCAGCCTTATATCGTGATTGAAGCGAGCTTCGCTGTGCGCAACGATGCGGCTTTCAAGGATGTCACAGATGTGGATGCAGCAGGCGTGCAGGTTCTGACATCAACTGGGTCAGCTTATGACATGCATCTCACCGAAACCCTCCAGAATGCCACTTTGGAACGTTCTGGCACCCCACCCGAAAGCTTTGAGGAATTTCGCGCAGGTCGGTGCGATGCAGTTGCCGGTGTTCGTGCCTCATTAGAGGGGGCTTTTGCCAACTCACCCAACATTCGCATCCTATCCGGTGTGTTGACCTCGGTGCACCAAGCGATGGTTTTGCCTAACAACAACGACATGCGCATTGCAGCGCTCGATGACTTTGTGGCCCGCGCAAACAAAGATGGGTTCATCGAGGCAGCGCAGAGAGCCTAAGAATAGACCTCAGGATTGATCATATGGATCGGTGAACCAGCCGCATAGGCGTTGATCTGGTCAAAAATATCGGAGAATTGAATGTCAAATTCATCCTCAGTTACAAAGCCAATATGCGGCGTGGCCAACGCATTGGGATGGGTCAGCAAGATGTTCGAGGTGTCGGTCATAGGTTCATGATCAAAGACATCAACGGCAGCGTGCAACTGGCCTTTGGCCACCTCCGCTTCCAGCGCGCCCATCACCACCAAACCTGAGCGTGACGTGTTCACAAACAAAGCGCGCGGCTGCATATGCCCCAAATCGGCGGCTGTGATCAGCCCCTTTGTTGAGGCATTCATCCGCACATGGACACTCACAATATCGGACGTCGCAAAAAACGCCTCGCGCGATGCGGCGATGGTCTCACCCGCGGCCAGCGCGCGCGCGCGCCCCTGCTCCGAACCCCACCACTGGACTTTCAGGCCAAGCGCCTTTGCCGTCTGAGCAACAGCGCCAGCGATCTTGCCATGTCCATAAAGCCCCAGTGTGCGGCCCCTCAGCGTACGACCCACACCAGACTGCCAATTCCCAGATTTAATCGAAGCCGTTTGCTGCGGGATCTGGCGGTAACTTGCAAGGATCAGCGCCAGCGTATGCTCGGCAGCGGCATAAGACGGCACGCCAGCAATCATGTTGGAACTTAGCAGAACGTTTTGTGCCGTACAGGCCGCAACATCCACATGAGGGTAGACACTGCGCTGGGAAATCAGTTTGAGGTCTGGCAGGCCTGTCAGCAACTCTGCACCAACCTTCGTGCGCTCACGAAACAGCACCAGCGCGTCAGCGTCCTTCACCCGCGCAGCCAGCTTGACCGGATCAGGTTCGTGATCGGTCCAGACGGTGACCTCATGATCTGCCAGTTTGGCAAAGCATGGTAAACTGCGCAGCGTGTCGAACCAATCATCGAGAATATGAACCTTCATGGGCCGTCCTTTGTAAAATACAGTTTCAGTGGCCAGCCCATACAGATAAAGGAATAAATACCTCACCAGCAGCAATTTTGCGCGCAGTGCGGATCAACCCTGCGGATTTGACCTGAAACCCTGCATCGGTTTGCGTGTAATCCACTGCCACGTCAATACTGCCAGAGGCATGTTCGAGCGTAATTGGTGCAGGGACTTCATTCGGTTTGACCGCCAAGCCCTCCGCCACCGTGCCAGGTGTCAGAACACAAGACGCCAAACATTGTGCACCAGTCACTGCCATGGTGGGGTGTGCGCTCCACGGCATGAAGTATCTCGTGGCAATAGTGCCGCCAGCGGATGCGGGTGCCAACAAGCCAAATTTCGGTGTTACGGATTTGGTGACATCACCCATTCCCATCAGCGCACCAGCCTTGAGGCGCAGCGCTTCCATTCGGGCGAAGAACTCACGGTTTTCGTCCAATTCGGCGGCGCTTTCGTATCCTGTCAAACCAAAGTCGGTTGCCTTGGCGATGACCATCGGCATGGCGACATCCATGCAGGTGACCGCTATGCTATCGATCACATCGATTAGATTGCCCGTGGGCAGAAAGGCACCCGTGACGCCACCCACTGTTTCCATGAACTGCAAGGCCACCGGGGCCGAGGTGCCCAGCACGCCGTCAATCTGTGCGTGACCTTCGTAGATGACCTTGCCGCCCGGAGTTTGCACAACTGCGGCTACGCGGGCCTCTGTGTTGACGGCACGGATATTGACCAGCGTCTCCCCGTCTTGGGCTGCGACCAGCCCCATCTCTATCGCTGCAGGGCCGACACCAGACAGGATATTGCCGCAGGTTGGTTTGAAATCGACCAGACAGTCTTCAACACCCACTTGAGCAAAGAAATAGTCAACGTCTGCCCACGGGTCATCAGATTTCGACAGCATCGCAACCTTTGTCGTCACTGCAGCCCCACCGCCAATCCCATCGATGTTGAGAGAGTGGCCAGAGCCAACAATGGCGATCAATACTTGGGCCAGCGCCTCAAGGTCTTCCGGCAAGTCCGCGCGGTTCAGATATGGGCCACGCGATGTGCCGCCACGCATGAAAAGGTAGGGAATTGCAGTCTGTGTCATGTGAAGGGCCATGGTAGTGTAAAGTATTCCTGTAAAAGACCGGGGGGGAAATCACGGTGCAGCAACCATGCCATCGCGCAGATAAACACAATGCCTGAGACTGTATAGAGAGTGGCAAACACTGTTCCAACCCGCGCACGGATGATCATAAAGGCGAACAAAAACAAGGCCAATGCGAGGATGAACCCCAGCAAAGAGGTCAGCACCAAAAGGGACGCGAACCACGCCAGTGTAGACCACAATCCGTGGGTCGCATCTGCATCCTCTCCATTCAGTTCGCGATCGGCAAACATCGTATCTGTCTCGGACTTGAGCATCATTAGGATGATTAAGAATGCGCACCCAATCAGACAAATACTTGCCACAAAAATCGGAAAGACTCGGTCGCGACTATAACTGGGGATCGCGTTGGCATCATACAGTGCATAGCCGATAAATGCAGTAACGAGCAGCATAAAGACCATTGGCGCGCGTTTGGATCCGGCTTTGATATCGCCCTCTACCATGATGTGTTTGGCATGACGCAAACCCAACACGACCGAGATCACGGTGATCAGCATCAAGATGATAACGATGGGTGAGAAGATGTAGTCAATCCCCTCCCCAAAGCCTTTGCGAAAGCGCGAACTGGCAATCTGGACCGCTTGGTTGGCGTAGGTTTCAGCAGGGTTTGATAGCACAAAACCAATCAGAAACGCGGGCCGCGACCAATCAAACCGGCGCATCAGGATACCCAGAAAGCCGATCGCAAACAGCGCAACAAGATCCATCAGATTTTGCCCCGACTGGAAAGCTGCGAAACTGATAATCATAAACAAGAAAGGGGCCAAAAGCACAAAGCGGATTGTCGTCAATTTAGCAATGCCGCCAGAGGCCGCGATGCAGATCAGGGTGCCCACAACATTGGCCAGTGCCAGCAACCATACTATCGCATAAGTGATATCAAGGTTGTTTTTCAACATAGAAGGGCCAACTTCGATCTGCCCAGAGCCCAGCAAAGCAATCGCACCGATGAAAATTGCCATCGATCCGGATCCCGGAATACCAAACAGCAGCGTCGGCACCAGCCCACCACCCTCCTTGGCATTATTGGAACTTTCAGGGCCAATCACGCCGCGCACTTCGCCTTTGCCAAAATTTGATTTATCAGGTGTGGATTGCACCGCATGGCCATAAGCAATCCAGTCAACGACTGAGCCTCCCAATCCAGGGATAACTCCGACGACAACACCAATGATCGAGCAGCGCACAGACAACCATATGTTGGCGAACCAATCTTTGACACCCAGCAACCAGCCACCACCAAGTTGCGGTTCTTGGCTGATCGCGCGGTCTTGGCGCAGCAGCGAAATTATCTCGGGGATGGCAAAGATGCCTAAACCAACTATGACCAGTTTTAATCCGTCAGTCAGATAGGGGAAATCATAAGATGACATGCGCAAATCACCTGAGGAGGCCCCCTCCCCGATGGTGCCAATCAGCATGCCTAACCCCGCCGCAACAATCCCCTTGATCGCGACACGACCCGCCAGGATACCCACCATCGAAAGGCCAAAGATGGTGATCATCAGCAACTCTGGCGTCCGGAATTCCAAAACGATAGGCCGTGCAATCAAAATAAAGACCGTGAGGAATGTGGCCCCAACCAAACCACCGAAAAGCGATGATGCGAAAGCGGCAGAAAGCGCGCGCGCCGCCTGCCCTTTCTTGGCCATTGGAAAGCCGTCGAGCACAGTGGCCTGTGAGGCGGACGATCCAGGGATGCCCATTAAAACCGAAGCGAACGTGTCGGAGGTTGGCACCACAGCGACCATACCGATCATTAACGCGAGGCCAAGGACAGGTTCCATCCCGAACATAAAGGGCAGCAGTAACGATAGCCCAGCAATCCCACCAAGGCCGGGGAAAACGCCAATGCACAACCCCATTAGAACACCTAGAACCAAATAGCCCAGAACAACAGGCTGCAGGATCAATCCCCAAGCATCGCCGAGTGCGGGCAGCGCCTCTATGATAATTTCCATATGCTTCAGCCTCCCCTTCGCTTGCAAAAACGCCCCACCAAAAAACAGGCGGGGCGTTCAAAAAACGAAGCTTAGTTCAGCGATACGCCGTATTTTTCCTGCAGCCAGTTCACGATAAACGCTTTGGCTTCAGGGGATACTTGGGTCGCGCTTGCCTTGGCTGTTTCAGCCGCAGCACCCGTCATCTGTGGGTATTTGCCCAAACGCTTAGCAGAGATTTCAGAGAAGTCCGCACGCGCTTTCACGGTTTCAAATGCAGCCGTGTAAGTCGCCATTGCATCTGCGCTTGCACCTTGTGGTAAGAATACCATTTTTTGTGCAGGGAAACCCGCGATAAAGAAGGCTTTCCACGCTTCCCATTTCTCGCCGGATGTCTCGCAGACGTCTGTGGCTTCGCAGACTTCTTTGAACGTTGGCATTTCTGGGAATGTCGGGTCACGTACAATGTTACCCGCATCATCCAGCGCGCCCCACGACATCATTGGCACAGCTGTGCCCGCTTCAACAAGCGGCGTCACGCCAGACAAGTAGGAAGAAGATGTCTGATAATCAATGTTGGCTTCACCACGTTCAAACATCAAACGGCCATCGCCACGACCTTTAATGCCCATAACGCTTTCAACGTTCAGGCCAAGCATTTCCCATGCCAATGTGGGAACAAGGTCAAGACGTGTTGCGCCTTGGTTGCCATAGATGAAATCTTCACCCTGTAAACCAGCAGCATTCATACCGTCCATTTTTGCAGCCAGCTCTGGCGGGAGGTAAGCAACACCGCCGGTGCCCGATGCAAGAACAACGTTCCAGTCATCATATTCAAACTTCACACGTGGGTCACCCAACAGATAAGGGAACTGAGTGGAACCGGAAGACCCAAAGATCAGCGTGCCATCATCATAGGTCTGCTCTTGGAAAAAGTTCGCACCCTTCGTGGAACCTGCACCTGGCATGAATTTCACAACAACAGTAGGTGTACCTGGCAGGGCCTCAGACAGCAAAGGTGCGTAGAAATTAGCCCATTTGGCAGAACCACCTGTTTCGGAGAACGGAATGATCCATTCAACGGTTTTGCCCGCCAAATCAATTCCGTGACCACCTGCATTTGCCTGCAAGCCGAATGTAGCTGCGGCCACGGCCACAAGACCCATGGCTGCGCGATGCGTAGTTTTAAAAGTGGACATATAAACCTCCCAGTTTTGAATGCCCCTTCTCCCGAAGGGGTGTTTATCGAATCGTCATAGGGGGTGTCCGCCCCCAGTTGATTTTACGTTACTAACCTGCGAACCTTGCACGAGACTTGCACAGTTAAGAATTGCCAAAATGCGGATCACACTTGTTGAGGACAATATTAGCCTTGCCAAAGGCATTGCCTACAGTCTTGAGGACGCAGGCCATGCCGTGGATGTGTTACATGATGGCGGAGCAGCGCAGGGCTACTTGTCTCAGGATCAGGCGGATCTGGTGATCCTTGATATCAACCTGCCCGGACTGGATGGGTTAACGCTGCTGTCGCAAATGCGTGCACGCAGCGATAACCGTCCGGTGATCTTGCTCACTGCGCGTGCTGAAACACAAGACCGTGTTAACGGCCTCGATGCAGGGGCTGATGATTACCTGATCAAACCTTTTGAGATGGCAGAACTTAAAGCACGCGTGCGTGCACTACTGCGCAGACGCGCTATTCCACAACAACAACGTCGCACTTTTGGTGCTTTGCAGTTTGACCCGACATCGCGCCAATTGTTTGACGGCGAAGTCGAGCTTGATCTGCCACGTCGCGAAATGTCTGTATTTGAATGCCTGCTCGCCGCAGAAGGGCGTACTGTTTCAAAAAACACTGTACTGGATCACGTCTATGGAACGGGAGCAGATGTCGAAGAAACGGTCGTAGAGGTATATGTATCGCGATTGCGCCGCCGACTGAAAACTCATGGCATCACAATCGGAATGCGGCGTGGTCTAGGCTACCAGATGTCAGCTGAGACGACGAAATGAAACTGAACTCCCTGCGCGCGAGACTGACGGTAATCATATTGCCCCCCCTTCTGGTGATATCGCTCATAGCTGCGGCATGGCAATTTCGCACAACAACAGATCGCGCCGAAAGCATTTTCGATCGTGGTCTCTTGTCTGCCGCGCTTGCCATTTCGCGCGATGTGGCTCTTTCGGATGGTGATGCAATCAGTCCGCCCACGCAGCGACTTTTGAACGATACATCGGGTGGGGCAATCTTTTATCATGTGTATGCACCGGACGGTGTTTTCGTCACAGGGTATTCAACCCCACCAGTGTTACCAAACGCGTCTCCAACCGATCCACAATATTACAACAGCATCTATCAGGGTGCGAAAGTTCGCGTGCTGCGCTATCATGACAGTACTGTTGTCAGTGGCGTTGCCGGCGTTTTCAGCATCACCGTCTGGCAAAGCGCGGATGTGCGCAGCAGTTTTGTGCGTGATGTTCTTTCACGGTCTTTCGCCGTAATCTTCCTTTTGGTTCTTAGCGTTGCTATCGTAGTCTGGTTTGGCGTCGGGCTGGGCTTGCGCCCCTTGCTTGATCTAGAAAGGGCGATCGCAAAACGCACACCAAGCGAACTTGAACCCATACGCCGTACTGTGCCTGCCGAAACGCAGGGGCTTGTGAATACGCTTAACGCATTATTGGACCGCATTTCGCGGCGGATCAGTTCCAAGGACGAATTCATCTCAAACGCGGCCCACCAACTCAGGAACCCAGTAGCTGGTGTGCTTGCGCTGGCTGAAGCCGTTGAAAACGCACCAAACCCGATAGCCGCAAAAAAGCGTAGTGCCGAATTGGTCACGGCCGCTAGAGAGGCTAGCGACCTGACAAACAAGCTTTTATCATTTGAGCGGGCAAGCGGTACTGACATTCTACGTTCAGGATTGCCTGTTGAACTTGTAGCTTTTGTGCGCAACGTCAGCACAGCTTTTACCCAGAAATATATTGATTGCGGCGTAGAGCTGATTTGCGTCCTCCCCACAGGTGACGTCATGGTCATGGGCGACTCAACGATGCTGCAGGAAGCGGTGTTAAATCTGCTAGACAACTCACTCACCCACGGTGGTGATGGCCTGACACAAATCACAATATCTTTGTCACAGGACGGATTAAACGCATTTCTAGTCATCAACGACGATGGCATTGGCATTCCCATCAGCAAGCATATCAAAGCACTCAGCCGTTTTTCGCAAGCCAGTGGCGGGCCAGGCAGCGGCTTGGGGCTGCCTATTGCAAGCAGAGTGATAGAAAACCATAATGGGTGCCTGGAACTTTTAGAAACCGCTTCCGGGGCTTTAATAAAATTGACGATACCTTTAGCCCATTAACCAATTTTTGGGAGCTGTCAAACTAATGAGAACACGCACCAGATTGCTGGCACAACCTAAATCTATGCGCTCACTAATTGACGCCACTCAACCAGAGCAGCATCACGGTTTAGCTTGAAATGAGTGCGAGTTGATAGTGACCTTTGTGCATTGAAGTGATTGTGAAATGAGGCGTGGATTAGGCTTAACCAACTAAAAGAGCATTCTGTTTCGCATCATCTTAAATCGAATAAAAACGTTTAAATTCATTTATTTAGAGGTTTTTTGACTTGATTTGTTCTCAGCAATAAAGTAACGTAAGAATCATCGGACCGTGAGTGCGCGCGATACCCGTGTTTTAACTGAACCGCACAAGTGCCTACCTGCGGACCCCGCTTCAGGGATACCCGCAAAAGATAATCCCCCCGATAAATAAATGGCAGTGGATTACTTGGATAGGCTTTCTTCCCAAACTTATGACACGCGGCGCGTGCCGTGTGTTTAGGAATCTTTTTAATGTCAAACATAAACATATGCGCGCAAGACGCCTATCTTGCATTGTATCCGCAGTCCAAAAAGCCTGTGGGTGTTAACTGGCCTGATGAAGGTACATCACAAGAGCAAGCCCTTGCCACAAACGGCAATCTTGGTCTTCTGCTTGGGCCTAAATCTGATGTCATGGATGTCGATTTAGATTGCCGAGAAGCAAAGGGTCTTGCTGAACTGATACTGCCAAAACCTTTTGCCCAGTTCGATAGAGGAACGTCTGACAGCGGACACTATCTTTATAGGGCTATTACTTGCGGTCCGACGAAGAGGTTTTCTGGCAATGGCTCTAAATCAACGTTGGTCGAACTACGCGGAGATGGTTCTCAAACAATGATCCCGCCATCTATCCACCCTGATGGAAGTCGTTTGAACTTCACAGATATCAACCAAGATGCACCTGAAGTTGAATATGCTGATTTGTTGAAGTCGGTGTCGCTTCTAGCTGCTTGCTCTGAGGTCGCCCAACTATGGGTATCAGGTCGAAGGCATGAGCTAGCACTGTCCTTTTCGGGCCTTTGTCTGAAGCAAAACGTCAACCCTCAACTGCTCATAAATATTATCCAGCGTATTTGTCAGACAACGGGCGACAGAGATGAGCAGGATCGCATGAACTGCGTGAGAACTTCTGTTGGCAAACCTCATGATGAACTTCGAGGGTATAATGGCTTAGTGGACTGCATTGGAAAGGCTGCAGCGGATCGTATAGCAAAGCTTGTTGGGCAATACTGCGGTCGAGAAGAAGGATCGTTAGCGGTTATCCAAGAAGCCAAGTCTGAGATTGTTAATTTTGGGCGTTTTGTAGATGGGTCCAACGTGACAGAGGCAAGATTGAGCGAGGCCTTTGGTCAATGGCTTGATGGAAAAGCAGTCTATATTTTCCAGACTAGGCAATGGATGATTTGGAATGGGGCCTATTGGTGCGCTGACGAACGTGGGTTGATGATCAAGTTTGCTTTCAATTTCATAAGAGAAACGAAACAGGCCCTTTTTGATGCAGGACATCATGGTGCTATAGGAAACCTATCATCGTTTGAGAGCCTTAATCGGCTTGAGAACCTCTGCAAGTTAGCTGCTACGGATAGGGCTGTTTCACTGAGTGACTTTGATACGGATGCAATGCTCTTGGTTGCACCAAACCAGTGGATAGACCTCAAATCTGGGGAAGCATTTGATCCTGATCCATCAATTTTGGTCAGCAAGGTAATAGCCACGGATTATTGCTCCAAAAGTGAATGCCCAAACTTTGAAGCTTTTCTTGGAGATATTTTTGAGGATGACCTAGATCTGATAGGCTATGTGCAAAGAGCCATTGGCTATAGTCTTACTGGCTCAACTTCTGAGCAATGTCTCTTCATTCTGATAGGCGATGGAGCCAACGGCAAATCTACCTTTGTAAATGTGATCAACAAGCTACTGGGTGATTATTCAAAGGCGGCCTCTTCTCAAACTCTTGTTGCAAAAGGAAGCTCTTCTATCGGTGATGATTTGGTTGACTTGGTATCGGCTAGATTGATCTCGGTAAGTGAGACTGAAGCAGGTGAAGCTCTGGCTGAAGCCAAGATAAAACAGATGACAGGAGGAGATGTTCTTAAAGGTCGCCCGTTATATGGAAGCTGGTTGGAATTCAGTATCATTGGGAAGATATTCTTGGCGACTAATAGCCTCCCTCAGATCAATAACACTGATCACGGTATCTGGCGTCGTATCCAAGCTATCCCGTTCAACCGTACCTTTACTGCAGAACAGCAAGACAAAGACCTTGGTATTAAACTGACAGCGGAACTTTCTGGCATTCTTAACTGGGCGATCAAGGGTTGTTTGGATTGGCAAGAGCAAGGCTTGAACCCACCGCAAGTGGTTCTTGACCAAGTCAGTGCTTACAAGACCGAGATGGATAGCATAGCTCAGTTTGTGGAGCAGGAATGTAGCCTAGAGGCAGACACGAAGTATTCAGCTTCTAAGCTGTACGAGGCTTACCGACAATACTGTCAGGCCATCGGTCGCAAACCGCAGTCGACTAATGCTTTTAAAAAAGCCTTGGAGAAACTTCCAAATGTTTACCAACACCGTACTGCTAGCGGAATGCAATGGCACGGTATCCAACCGGTGATCCATCTCTAACCCCCAACCAATGTAGGTAGTGTAGGTAATGTAGGCATTTTGGAAAACTTTTCTGGGGGAATTCTCTGGGGACTTTTCGGATTTGCCTACATTGCCTACATTCCCTACACTGTTATCTCTCTTCTTTAACGAGAAAGGGTATTAGTATAGTAGGCACCCCCTCGTATAAGCTGGATACACAAGCAGCACACACCCACTGGTCAGATAAAATAGTCAAGATCGGGTATTAGGGTAGATATACCCAGTTGACGATTGCCAAACTCCAATCTCAGGTCATGGCTGAGTACAGTACCCCGGTATACCCCCATGGCACTGGCCCCCCAGCCGATTACTGACCAAATTACTGACCAGAAAACGCCTTATTGTGATGAACTCAGGTATGCTGTATCTAATGATATCAGGAAGTTAGCAGTAACTCAGCGCAGGGATTAGGAGTAGAACCACCTCCCCGGTGCGCCACTATCATCAGACTTAAGCAGTCTACCGATAGATAACCTACTGATAACATTCTCATAAATAGCGTTGCCTTAGTATTGGGCTGGAGAGAATGTTGACCAGATTACTTATCTAGATCATCACGTCTGTCTCAGTTTTATTTCTCAATACTCGCCAACACCATTCTAAGAAATTCAGAGACCTTATCTTGCTCGATCCACCTTGCGACAACCACTACATCATTCTCAGGGTCCACATAGATGACTTGCGTTCCAACACCCATCGCACAATATGCCGATTTTGGTGTTCCAGAGAGAAGACCGTTTCGTAAATCGTTCAACCACCAAAGATACCCATAGAATGGGGCTATAGAACAAGGCGTCGTACATTCTTCTATCCATTTCTCTGGAATTATTTCCTCGTCGTTCCATCGCCCCTTATTGAGCATTAATTGACCGACACGGGCGTGATCCTTAGTACTGATCCAAAGGCCACCACCCCAGTGAGCGCCTCCAGATACTGATTGTATTTTCTTCCCGTTTAACTCTAACCAAGAATTCTCATAACCGTGCCATTCCCAAGTCTTCGAAGCACCAATGGGACCCATAATTCTTTCTTGTAACACTTCTGGCAAAGAGCGGCCAAATGCTCTCATCAGAGCAAACGATAATTGATTTACTCGAACATCGTTATACTCCCAATAAGAACCTGGCGGCTGCAATGTACGTTTGCTTCCCCTTTTCTCGGCATGGGTCGTGTCACCCATCACATCTCTATAATGGTCGATCCAATCCGGCTTATCCCAAAGAGTTCCTTCCCATTCACTCGTAAGCTGCAACATATGCGCCCACGTAATGTCTTTGTTTTGGTCGCTATCAAAGCCTCCATCCTTCACGATATCTTTTATGGGAGCATGAATATCGGGAATAATGCCGTCTTTAACCGCAATTCCCATACATAATGACAAGTAGCTTTTGCTGATACTGAAAGTCATATCAACGTACTCAGTATCACCCCAAGTTTTGACAAGTTGACCACTGCGAAGGATTACGCCTGAACCAGCTTTCCTAGACTTCACTGGCCCAATTGTTTTGCCAATAGGCCAAGGCTCTTCGAAATGCCCCTTTTCTAAAGCTGCACCAATATTGCGATCCATACTGGACTCGTTCTTGATAGCGAAATCTATGGCTTTCGAAAGAAGGCTGCCATCCATACCAGCTTTTTGCGGATCAATCTCAATCAAACTATGCATCACACTTAACCTTTTATGATCCATTAAATGCTAACGAGCATTTACCTTTGACTCAAATCAATTAGCTCGTTTGACGATGGTTAGATCAGGCAGAAATTAAATTCATCCATTTGGCGCATACTTGTAGATCATGCCCCTTACCATACCCCTGCCCTACTCCTTCAGTTGCCCAGCCGCCTATCTGATCGATAACATCTGATGGACATTCTACTGCTCTCAGACGATCTCTCATCGAATGCCTGAAGCTATGCATTGTACATCCCTCAGGCACGTACTGATGCAGCCATTTGTTCAATGCAGCACTCGCTGAGTTTGAGTTGGTAGTTTCCTTTCTGTTGTATCTGGGAAAAGCATAAGGGCTGTCTAGAAAGGACTCTGAGAGCCTCTGAGCGGCCCACAGAGAGGCCCCTACAAGGGGTATATCTCGTTGGCTGCCAGTGGTCTTTAGCGGTCTCCATAGATGCGGTTTAAGGCTTATATAAGGTATGTCTGCATCTAGGATTATATCGGTCTTAAGCAGCCCTGCACCCTCTGCCAAGCGCATACCCGTATCTGAGACCAAAGCCACCAGCCACCTTAGGTCATCATCTATTAAGCGGCACTGATTTTGGACTTTGCGGATGTCTTTTATCGGTATGGGAAGCCGCTTACTCACTCCAGCCGATTTATCAAAGTACATCCCCACAAATGGGTTCTTAAGATCAAGCGCATACTCAGAGATGGCAAAGTTAAAAACGGCTCTGATGGAACTGATTACTCTGCTAACGCTTGAGCCGACCAGACCCCTAGCAATCAGGTAATCCCGATAGCTCAGAGCATCTGCTCTGGTGTACTCAGCCAAGTTCTTGGCTCCACAGGCATCCACCAGATAACTACAGGCTCTCTGAGCAGCGGCTTCAAAGCTCTTTGGCTTACCGGCACCCTTCTGCGTGACATAGGTATCTAAGGCCTCAGGCAGCGTAATACACTGCTCAGTGGCACTAGACACATCAAGCTGAGTATTCTGGGCAAATGAACCATATCCCGACTTTAACAAACTGCATCCAATAAGATCAGGGTCGGCCATTCTAAGATGAGACCAGTATTCATCCAATTTAGCGGCAGCGACCATAGCCCTTGATTTAGCAGTCTGCGCAGACCTCGTCTTCAGCCCCTGAACAATACGAGGATAGGAGTAATGGCTCAAAAGATCAGCGGGAACACGTCTTGAGAAGTAGTAATACCCGGCACGGTTAAACGTGTAAGGGACTTTTTTGGTCAGTAATCTGGTCAACATTCTCTCCAGCCCAATACTAAGGCAACGCTATTTATGAGAATGTTATCAGTAGGTTATCTATCGGTAGACTGCTTAAGTCTGATGATAAGTGGCGCACCCGAGAGGATTCGAACCTCTGGCCTCT
>Ga0233444_10002923_pt1 | contig 17397 bp, 10 predicted proteins | sample SI_124_October20_6_FD_182792 | JGI IMG/M metagenome (GOLD analysis project Ga0233444, IMG submission 182792) | Seawater microbial communities from Saanich Inlet, British Columbia, Canada - SI_124_October2016_10_MG | ecosystem: Environmental > Aquatic > Marine > Inlet | place: Canada: British...
GGGTGAACACTGTGTTACTGCACAACTGAAAGATATCACAAATAACGAAATCGTTGATACTGTTGAAACATGTACTGAAGTTGCGCAAGACCCAGAACCTAGTGACCTAGTAATCGACATTATCGAGGGATTCTCTGATTCCACACTAGAAAATGTGCTTGAGAACTTTGGAGAGAATTTGGAATACAGGCTTGAAGATTACGAAGCAGACTTCCCGTATGATGATGGAGAGATGTACATACTTTGGGATAACACCAACAATATGGTAGTTGGATTCCAAATGGTTGTCACATCTGATGATAGCAACCTGTGGTACACTTTAGTAGGCCCAGAATCTGATTCTTACGGCGATGCACCTTCTCCAGTTTCAATAACATACTTCTCTGGACAACAAGCTATCGCTCAAGAAGCAGATATTGCAGATGACTCTACACTAGAGGATCTAGTTGATTTATCTCAGCACAATAATGATTTTATTGAAGAAGCAATTGAAGAATCACTACAAGATAACAGTCCAGAAGCAGGTGGTCCTGCAGATGGTTCTGGAGATGAAACTGCAGCAGATGATGAAAGTGGATTACTTCCTTTCATGTCGCCGGTTCTTACAATGACAATGATTGCAGTTGCTGGAATTGTTGCTAGCCTAAGATCTCGTAAAGAGTGAAGCAAGAATTGAAACCAATGAGGGCCCCCCTTCCTCTTATGAGGGAGGGGAGGCCGTATGGTAAGTTACTCCTCCATACTTTCCAGATTGTGATATTACTTTCATTAATACAAGCAGTCAACACTCAGACTTGGTACACCGGTGTCGTCGATATAGAGTATTCAGAAGGCTTGCCCAAAGGCTCGGGTATGGAAGTAGAATTAGAAGTCGACCAACAGAGTGCGGATGGTAGTATTCACATCGACGGTTTCATCACATTCATGCAATGGCAGAATGATCGCAATGACACCTCTATCCCTTCTGAATCAACTAATGTAGAAGGTAACACAATGGAACTAACTCCTCTCTCTGAGGTTCAAGAAGATGTTCCCTTACTAACAAAGATTGCTCCTGCATTAGCTATACTGATGTTTTGTCTTACATTTTTCCAAGTAAAAAACCGAGCATTAATCGGCATTATTCTCAATTTGTTAGTTCTCTGGATTGTTATCTCATTGGTTGTAATTGCACCTTTGGGATACCTCGGGGGCATGGATTTTGGAACAGGCCAAGGCCAGGATGATAACCGAGAGTCAACTGTACACCAGTCATTGACTGGCAATCCTGTGTTTGACATAATCAATGGTGAATTTGATTATGAATTTGTCAATAAAGGATATGATTTAGGATTAGTTGATAAATCAGAATTAGATGAGGTTGTAGCCAATCCTCCTGGCGAAGACCATCGTTCTTACATTGAAATGGATGGCGTAGCAGGAATTCATTATGGGGCATTTGTAGTACAACTTTTCTGGGCTTGGGTAGTCTTGTTTTTGCTAGCGCCAATCACAATTGGCTTCTTTAACAGGGTTGCAATCGATAAACCACAATTACTGTGATTACTTTTGCTCTGGGATGTCTCCGTTAAGAGAATCTGGGTTATCTTCTAGTGGACCCCATTCGGTTCGGGTTCGGTGTAGGCCGAATCGCTTAGCCCAAATGAATCTTAGATTCTTCCAACCATCTCCCCATGTGTGGATTTCAGCATCTCCAACTCTAGGGCGATATGGAACTGAGATTTCGATAGCCTTCTTCTTACCCAATACTTTGCGAGCCAAGATTTTCATCTCCTCAGATAATGGCATTCCATCATTGGTTGGGCGCATCTTTTCATTCTCGAATATGGATTTACGGAATACCCACATTCCAGATTGTGAATCCTTGATCCCATATCCAAATGCTAGTCTCGCATTAAAGGAAAGCATCCAATTTCCAAATCCATGAAGTCCTGACATTGAACCATCTTCGGCTAGTGTAAGTCTATCACAGGTAATGAAATCTAAATTTTCATCAATCAATCTCTTGACTAAATCTGGAACTACTTCCGCAGGGTAGGTGCAATCTGCATCCATTGTGACAATGATGTCGCCTTTCGCTACTGCAAATCCTGTTCGGTATGCTCTTCCGTAACCCTTCCTAGGTTCCAAGTGAACACGAATTCCCTTCTCTAGAGCAATCTCTCTAGTCCTGTCAGTGGAGCTGCCATCAACAATCATAATCTCCAATTCGTCACACCAATCGCGAGGAATTGAATCCACTGTAGGGCCAAGAGCCTCCTCCTCATTTCGAGTTGGAAGAATAATGGTGACAGAGACCGGTAACTTGTCCGCCATGACCCTTCGATTCAAGGATTTCATTTGAAGCCACCTATCCCTTGGATTATTTATCATATTACGAAGTGGGCTATTTGTTCGACATGCACATAGCGATAGTGTCAGGTGAATATCCACCCCGTTGGGGGGGTATCGGTTCGGTGGTATTCCACCTTGCTGGGCACTTTGCACAACTGGGGCATGAAGTCACAATAATCACCCGTTCACATTCTGACAAAGTTCCTTCACAAGAAGGAGTCGAAGTGATTCCAGTACGTTGGGCACGACTACCCATGGCTTTCACTCGCTCATATGGTAAAAGCGCAATAAAAGCCTTGAAAAAACTCCATACTAGCAAGCCCATTGACGTGATAAATGCACATTTGCCATTGGTTTCTTGGAAGAGAAAAGAATTCAGATGGTTGCAGAAAAATATTGCTCCTGTAGTCTCATGCTTACATGGTTCTTGGTTAGGTGAGAAAGAGGGTGTCAAAAGAGCAGCAGCAGCCAGAGAGTCTGCAACTTGGAGAAATCCTAACGACCTAGCAATACTAACAACGGCTGGATGGTATTCGAGGTATGAAAGAGCAGGTGTCTTGGAATCTAGTATCTGTGTGTCAAATTCTCAGTCTACTCTAAAAGAGTTCAATCAGTGGTATCAGCCCAACGAAAATTTCGATTGTGAAGTTATTCTTTGGGGATGTGATCACAAGGTATTCCGTCCACCTAACATAGATGCTGAAGCTGAACAATTAGAACATGAGAGAATTAGGACACAATATGGTTGTGATGATGAAGAAGCATTGTCATATTCTTCAGAAACAAAAACTCCAATGTTATTAGCAGTGGGACGTTTAGTGGCGAGAAAGGGTTACATGACCTTGCTAAGGGCTATGCCCGAAATTATTGCTGAAAACCCAGGCGTTAAACTGGTAATTGTAGGGCGAGGACACATGAAATCAAGTCTAGAGAAGAATGCTCGAAAACTTGGAATCTCAGAATCTATTCATATTCAGAGTAGCCTTTCATTTGATGAGTTGGCACAACATTTCCGCTCAGCAGATCTTGTTGTGTATCCTTCATATTACGAAGGCCAGGGACTTATCCCCTTAGAATCATTAGCGAGTGGCACTCCTGTAGCAACTGTTGACCAAGAGCCGTTGACTGAGATGGTCGATTCAACAGTCGGGGGCCTATTCAAAAGAGGAGATCCCTCTGATTTAGCACGATGTGTAAACGAGATGTTATCCAGCGATGAAACTGCAGCAAAGGCACAGTTAGGTCGAGAGCGCGTCCTTGCAAAGTATACCTATGAGCACAATGCTTCTGATTACCTTGCAGTCTTCGAAAGGGCGATGCAAAAAATGGGCTAATGCACGAAGGTGTCATAACAAATTGATTGGAGAGAAGATTATGGCGGGTAAGGGTTCAGGCGGCGTTTCTGTTGAGCCCGTGATTCCGGACGCCGAATTATTTGAGGAAGATGAATCTCGAATTCTAAATGGAATGATTGGAATTACCTTTGCAATTTCTGTAGCATTCCTAATTATAGCTTCTAGTATTGGTGAACTCCAATCAACAGGCACAGATGCAAAAACGAGTAAGCCTTTGTCTCCAGGAGACCCTGTGGAACTTACCTTGAGCGAACCAATTTACATGCCTCGTCACGAAGAGTGCATTGATATGGCAAATGGCCAAGATGAAGATTATGCAGGGTATGGAATCGGTTACGAGCCTTCTTTATCCATAGATTCCAAAGGTAATATGCAAATTACTGCACACAAGGATTTGCGATGGGGCGGGGAAGGAACTCCGTTTGGACCAATTTTAGGCGGGCCAACCGACACTTGGTATGCTTGTGAAGATGGGGCTATGACCTCGTGGGATTATTGGGCATCTTGGTTCTGGGTTTCAACCGATAACGGAACTACTTGGGATCATGCAGACCAGTTCGAACCAACTCCTGGGAATTTGGTTAACTCTGCTGTTGGCTCTGTTACAGGCGGTGCGTCTGAATGTCTTGGTGATGAAGGAGATATTGCAGTTGACAATGAAGATGTGGTATACTATCTTGATACCACGCTAGAAGACAATTGGTGGCACAGATTTACAGAAGGCGGAGACTCATATGAAATGGGTAATGTTTGCCAGAGAATGAACACAATGGCTGCTGATGACAGGCCTTGGGTCGCAGCACAAGGGGACGGAATAATCCACTATCTAGGGAACTCAGGGGCAACTCCTCCTGAATGTACAGGGGATAATGGACGGTACTGGTACTATCATTCTGAGAATGGCGGAAATACATTCTCTCAATGCTTTGCTATGCCTGGAGGATGGTCTACAATCTCCTCTGAGAACAATGGTTCATACGTTTATGTTGCTCAGGAAGATGCAGACTCAAATTCAGGAACTGTACAAATTAGAATCAGCGATGATTACGGCCGTGGAACTGGACCTGGTCCATCTGATGGTACATGGGACCCTCCTAAGGAATTAGGACCTAGGAATGGTAATTGTCCTGAAGGATACCCTGTGGTAAATAACAACGAAGCAGGCACAGTAGTCGTTATTTGGGCTGATTGTCCTAACGGTGATTTAGGCGCATGGGACATGCTGATGGCTATCTCATATGACCATGGAGATACTTGGGAAGAGAGTTGGAGCGTAGCTCCTGATTGGGGTGAATCCGGTGGAATTACAATGTATCCATTCGTATCAATAAGTGAGAACAACATGGTCTCAATCTCATGGTATGGGCTTGAGTATGGTGACGATGGCTATTCAGAGGGTGATGAATGGTACCTGCAAGTCGGTGCAATTTACGAACCTCATTCAGGTGATGAATTCAAGTGGACTATAGCGGATCCAACTCCATTGCATACTGTCAATTCTTACGAAGAAGCAAATGGTGATGTACACGCATTGCACGATTTCTTTGAAACCGTTCACGGTCCAAATGCAGATTGGATTGGAATCGCATATCAGCAGAATATCGGCCTTCACCCGTTTGAAGAAAATGAAGAGCAGAGATACATCAAATTCGTGAAGATAGAGATTGTTAGCGACATTCCAGAGCCGGTTTCAATTGTAGATGAAGATGCGATTCATGGTCCGATATGGATTGCTACTGATATCTGATTTTACGGCGCTGTCTTGAAAACCAAACCCTCGCATGCATGTGCATGCGCGCGAGTCAATGGGTGGCACTATTCCTCGCAGTGTCCCTGTTAGTGATTATTCCTCCAGTGTCTGCGGATAACGACATCAATAACGCAACTCCTTTGACAAATGGTGTCTCCACAAACGGCTATGTTTGCTATGATGATGGGTGTTCTCCAAACGATGAAATTGATTGGTGGAAAATCTATGCCTACAAGGGTGACATCGTTCAAGTTGGTTTCTCTGGTTCAATGAATAATGGCGCTTGGTGGTGCGTTGATGATGGATGGGAAGCAGATTTCTCACTCCATGATTCAGGTGGATCACAAATAGCCAGTCAGGCTATGAGCGATTCCGGTTCATCTACCACCTTGTCTACTACAATGCCTACAGCTGGTTGGGTAAATGTCAAAATTAAAGGCAAAGATAGTTGGTGTAATGACGGTGTCGATTACACATTGACTCCTTCACTAAACCAGGATAATAGGGACAGCGATGAAGACGGTTTTATCGACAATGAAGATGACTGTGACCTCACATTTGGAACATCAACCAATGATCGTCAAGGATGTGTGGACACCGACTCAGATGGCTGGTCTGACCCCGACCAAGGTTGGGGGCCTAACAATGGAGCTGATGCGTTTGCAACTGAACCAAGTCAATGGGTTGATTCAGACAATGATGGTTTCGGGGACAACATAAACGGATTCGAACCAGATCACTGCCCTTACCGCCGTGGATATTCTTCCTCAGACAGATTTGGTTGCCTTGATTCAGACGGCGACAGTTGGTCTGACGCAGACCCTGGCGGTCTAGACGGAGTCGAACCATGGTTCTCCCATCCAAATGGTTCTGCAGATGCTTTCCCATTTATCCCTAGCCAGTGGAATGATACTGACGAAGATGGGTTTGGCGATAATTGGGCAGATATTTCTTGGAATGAAACAAGAATGAATTGGTCAATTGGAATTTGGTATGATAATGCAACAGAGCCTGACGCATGCCCATTCGTAACAGGATATTCCATGGAAGACCGATTCGGTTGTCCAGATGCAGATTTCGATGGTTGGTCTGACCCCGATGCGAATTGGACAGCAGGCAATGGTGCAGATGCTTTCCCTGCTAATCCTTCTCAATGGTCTGATAGAGATAATGATGGTTGGGGGGATAATCAGAGCGAAGGGGCGTCGCAAGTCGATGACTTCCCAGACAACCCGTCACAATGGCTAGATTCTGATGATGACGGCTGGGGTGACAACCAATCTTTCGGAGCAACACAAGTCGACGACTTCCCACTTGTTCCTAGTCAATACCGAGACACTGATGGCGATGGCTATGGTGATGAAATCTCTGGATTTGAAGGAGACGTTTGTCCTCTAAGTACGGTTGAAGAAGTTGAGAGCGGTTGGATAAGTTGGGCCGACCGATTCGGATGCCTAGATATCGACATGGATGGTTATTCTAATCCAGATGATTGGTGGATTTCACATCCCGACGGCTTCGCAGATGCTTTCCCTGAAGATGAGAGTCAATGGCACGATACAGATGACGATGGCTATGGCGACAATCTCGAATATTTTGATGGTGAAACTTGGAGAGAAGCTTGGAGAGGAGATGGCTGTATTGCTACAGAAGGCAACTCTGCAATGGACAGGTGGGGATGCCCTGATACAGACGGAGATGGCTGGTCCAATCCTACAACTCACTGGTTAGCAAGTCCGGGTGGCATTGCCGATGCTTGGCCTTCAGATGATACTCAATGGCATGATATCGATGGTGATGGCCGCGGTGATAATCCTCGTGGAACCACCGCAGATGTCTGTCCAAATGTTCCAGGTACCTCTCAAGGTCCGACAGAGGGTGGAGACCGTTGGGGTTGCCACGACACAGATGGTGACGGTTGGTCTGATCAAGGAGATAAATTCCCACACGAGCCGTCCCAGTGGCGTGATGAAGATGGTGATGGATTTGGCGACAACCCTGAAGGACATGAAGGAGACGCCTGTCCTAATGAACGCGGTCAATCTTTCTTCGACAGATTAGGATGTAGAGACTCGGACGGTGACGGTTGGTCTGACCCTTCACAGAATTGGCTTGCTTCGCCCTGGGGTGAAGCCGATGCCTTCCCAACAGATAGGCTTCAGTGGGAAGATACTGATGAAGATGGATTTGGTGATGTCGGCATGGGCGCAAGAAGAGATGACTGCCCAGATGTTCCGGGGACTTCAACCAGAGATGTTCAAGGATGTCCAGATGGAGATGGTGACGGTTGGTCAGACGAATACGGTGGCTGGAATGCTGCAATTTCAGTCATGGGTGAAGAGCCAGCATCGAGTTGGCTTTCGTACATGATTCTAGGAATTGTAATGTTGATTTCTTCGGGGATGGCCATGGTAGTCCGCTCTTCACGTTCAGTTACATCTTTGGAAAGAGGTATTTCTTCTGATGAAGGAGGTGAAGAAAATGCGTGAGTGGATTCTAATCGCTCTGATGTTCTCGCTTTGTTTCACGGGTCAAGTTGTGGCTGAAGAAGAAGAATCAGATCCTTTCGTTTCAGCGGGATTGAATCTAGTTGCTCTCAGAAATGACAGTCTAGATAGTAATCAAGATGGAATGACTGATGCAATCAGAGTAGTTGTGGTATTGAATTCTACTCAACAGTGGATTGATTTGACGCTCACATTAATCGGTGAACACTCCGGCTTTACTGTGCAAGAAGAGGTATTGATGGCCTTCGAGGACCAAGAAAACGCATCACTTACCTACGACTCTTGGTCAGCTGGGGAGCACAGATTGATTTTGGAAATAAGCGATTCAGATGGCCGACTTCTCAAGTCAATAAACATCGGGACTTTCGACCTAAGTCCTGCTTTAGCGATACCTTCTGTCGATTTATTACTTTCAGGTTCAGATATTATGCAGACCGGTGACACATGTGAAATCACTAGAGATTTCATAGACGAAACGGGTCCAAGGTGGGATTTTGTAGGTACTCGTTCGATAATCGGAACTCCATTCAAGGCCCTAGATAGCGACACAGTCTTGGACTGCAGTAACTGGCCAGCCGGAGAATACGTAATTACTGAAACTTACCAAAACGGACTTGGGCAAACCACATCAGATACACTTGAACTGGTCATTGTCAACAAACCACCTCCACATTTCACCATCGAAATCGATGGCGATGAACAACTTGCAGGTACGCCATGTATCATTTCTCATGTACAGGTTACAGGAGAGAGCCACGATGACTATACCAAGGATTGGACGATCACTCCTTCGATAGGAGCGGTTGCGAACTCTAGCATCTTAGATTGTTCAAAATGGGGTTCTGGTGTGTATAAAATTCTGTTAACAGTTACTAACGACGAAGAGATTAGTACTACAGGTGGTACCATGCTGATTCGAATGCCATCTCCAGATTCTACTCTAGAAGACGATGATGCACCTGTACAATCTCAAAGGGGTGAAACAGAAACATCATCTGTTGGAATTTATGGTATCATTGTGCTTTCATTAGTATTGGGAATCGCAGTATTTGTTCTCATGATGAGAGGGCCTGAAGATGACCAAATTGGTGGAAGTATGCTCGATGAAGTGGGTGAACCAGATTCTGAAGGTCTACCAACTCACATAGACGAAAATGGTATGCTTTGGCGCCGTCATGACGATGGTGAAGTAGACTGGTGGGACAGAGCCTCTTTGATGTGGAAGAGGTGGTGAAGTGTTACGAGACATCGCATTTTGGGTTATGATTGCCAGTGCGACTGGGTTGCTTATTTTGTTCACTAATGTGATGTGGAAAAGATACACTCGCATCAAAGCCTTGGAACCAGGGCTAGACAAAGAATGGGTTGCTGACTGTGCTCACCATGGAACTGCTTCCTACAAGGGTTCGAAAGTCAGTCTGAAAAACGTTAGAGATTTCACTTGGGCGAATAAGAGAGAGCATGATTCGAAATGGATTGACACCAATGTCGACATCGATGACATTACAGATGTATGGTTTGTTATCGATCATTTTCACAAGATAAAAGGACTTGCGCACACGATGTTGACCTTCGAGTTTGGCGATGGTCAATTCATAACTTTCTCATTCGAAACCCGAAGAGAAGTTGGAGAGAGATATCATCCATGGGATGGTCTGTGGAGGGCTTACGAACTGTATCTTCTAGTGGCCACAGAAAGTGATGCTTTGCATCTAAGAACTAATGCCCGAAAGCACAAAGTGCATTTATTCAGAGTACAAACTCCACCCGGAAAAGACAAGGCTCTGTTCAACGCTCTTTGTGATAGATTGAATTCACTTGCAGAGAAACCAGAATGGTATCACACATTAGGCAAAACTTGCACTACTGCTATTGTGGATCAAGTTAACCTGATTACTCCAGGACGCATTCCAAGAATGTGGAGAACTCTATTGCCTGGCCATTCTGCAAAGGCAGCATGGAAATTGAAATTGATTGAGGACTGGGGTGGTTACGAATCTACAGTTGATGCATCAAGAGTGGATGAGCGAGCTAACCTTTGGAAAGGTGACGAAGAATATTCTCACTTTATTAGAGCCCATTTGCCTCCCAAATGAAGAGCAGATCTCCGCCTTCATGTGAGATTTTTACAGTTCGTTCAGTTACTCTGTTTCCAACGCCTTTAGTCCCTGAATTCAAATCTTCATTTTCAAGAATAAATTCAACTCCTGTTAGTGTTACATTTTTCACAATTCCAAATGGCATCAACGAACAAATCGAACCTTCTTGTAATTCAATATCTAAACCGGCTTTATCGACTCTACACGCTCTCCATCCATCAAAATATAGAATTGCATCTGAGTTGGATTCAAATAGAGAAGTGTATGCTGCAATTTGGTGGTCTAACCTTCCTCCTGCAACCCCTACTACCGCATCAACATCATACATTTTCAGAGCCTTTGTCAGGTCTGAATTATCTTGGTTTGAATTGGCCTCATGTTGTTCAGGATTTGAAATCGAATCCATGTCTCCTACTACGACATCCCATGATTCAAAACGATCCGCTGCTCCATCCAGAGCTATCTTGAAAGTGGATGCCTCAATCATAGTTTCAATTAATTGAGAATCCCCCCAATCGCCGTTGGCCACTACTAGCACCATGTCCGCCATGTATGGGCGATATAATTCTCAGATTCAAGCGGTTCGATAGTATTCGATTTTACCGGCCCCCTATAGGGGGCCGTAATCATTTGTTGGGAATAGTAATGTAGGGTGGGGGGTGTGAAGGCTGATATGTCATGGCGAAGCAAGGGTCTTCCACTCACAATTTCCGTCATTTTCATCATTCAGATTCTATCTCCTCTTCTAGTGTTTGAACCAGAAGAATCGTTGGGGGAAGAGCGTACTGAATCTAATTCAGTAGGCTTTACGAGTGGTTCAGGTCATGACCTTGAAGGTGATTCAATTATTGTCGATGGTAAGAGTTGGACAGTTCGCGGTGAATCGGTTTTAGATTATTGGGAAATGAATTCTCACGGAGATGAGACAAACAAATCGATGGGTTTGGTAGTGACCGATAACGGTATTGGCTATGCTTGTACCCTGAATTCATCCGATGTTAATCTACATACGATCCATCTGAATGGGACTATGGATACTCGACTAGTAGAGACTTTAGGAAGCGGAGATACTGCCGACGAGTGTTCGGTTGCTATAGGTGGAAATGATCGTATCCAAGTGGTTTACAATATCGGTGATGATTTGCGTCTAGCACGTTTAGCGGTGGAGAATTCCGTGTACCTTGAGAAGACTTGGCATTTGCGAACAATCGCAGAAGATGTGTTTAGTAGCGGACTTAAGATATCATTTGATTCTGAATTCAAGAGCCACATAATATTTCAAGATGTAAACTTAGCATTGCACCACCTGTGGTTCAACAAGGCGTTTTGGAATCATACGATTTTGGATGCGGGACCGGTTGGCGACGATATCGAAGTAGTCATTGATTCAGCAGACGTTGTCCATGTAGTATACACAAATTCTGCAGAAGGCGAAGTACGACTAATCAAATTCAATGAAACCGTCGAAGTTAGACAGATACTGGCTAGAGGTAGCACAGTTTCATCAGCCATCGGAATGGATTTGGACAGCAATGATATCGAACAAATTACTTATTCGAAAACAGATGGTTTAGGTAACAACACAGTTTCTTTGTTACGAAGTCTTGCAGGGAAAGACACCGGTAGAATTGCTCCAATGCCAAATTGGGTCATCAATTACGATGATGATTCGGTAGAGGGGGAGCTCCTAACAGGTGATTTGAACGGTGATGGGAAAGACGATCTAGTTTATACCGACCCCGATGGTAATGGGACAATTTCAATTCATTACGGGTCACCAGACGGTCCAGATGCATTAGCTGATAGAATCATTGTTGGTTCATACAGCGACTCTATGTTAGGGTCTGCTATTGCAATCGGGGACTTCAATTGTGATGGCTTTGATGATATTGCTTCAAGCGAGCCTGGCTTTGCTGACAATAATTCAGGGCATGTCTCGATAAGGCTAGGTTCTGCTACTGGGATTTCATCTACAAATTGGTGGGAAATGAATGGAAGTGCTGATGACAACCTTGGATGGTCATTGACATCACTCGGCGATGTTGAATCAGATGGATGTACTGATTTAGCAGTAGTTGCTGACAAAATGATTCTTGAAGATACAGACGTGCCTACTCTTTCACAAAATGGATTAGTCATGGTATTGAAAGGAAATAATACGTCGATGGTTCACCATGCTAACATTACTCAAACAGAATCAGGTACTATGTTTGGCCGCCAAGTTATCGGTAATGGAGACATTAATGGTGATGGATTCATGGATATGGCCGTTTCAAACACTGGAACAGTTGATACACCAACAGGCTACTCTTCAGTAGAATTCTTCTTGGGTAGTTCAGATGGAATTAATCCACTCGCTGTGACGGTTCATTCCCAATTGAACCAGGGTAAGTTGTACGGTGCTGAAATGTCCTTTGTTGGGGATGTTGATGGCGATGGTTTCGACGAAATTCTCATCGCTGAATTATTCGCAGATAGCACTCCTTACCATTCGGGTAAGATCCACATGTGGAACGGTTCAAGTTCAGGGCCATTATCTGGTTTCTGGACTGGAAAAGGCAACTCCGCAAATGCTCTTTTGGGACAAACAATTTCACCAGCAGGTGACATTAACGAAGACGGTTACTCCGACTTCTTAGTGATGGCTCCATCGGCTTCAAAATCCGGTAAAGTGTACCTGTATCTAGGTTCTCAAAACGGCCCTAGGTCTGACACTCAGATTTTCGCACAAGGTTCGGCGGGACAGAATGTTGGAGTAAACCTGTTAACAGGACTCGATGTTAACGGCGATGGAATGGGAGAGTTGATTTATTCATCCAGGGATCTAAATCGTGGAGAAAATTTTGGTCCAGTTCTAACCATAATGTCGGAAAGAGATTGGGAATACATCGACTTTGATTTTGATAACCCTGTCGTGGAGTTAGAGATGCATACGCCTCTAAGAGGTACGCCTTCGATTATGGTAATGCTAAACGATTCCAGTATTATTCTGATGGAAAACACACTTGATGGAACTCCTTCAGGACGTTGGTTAACTCGAGAGTTAACTACTGCACACCAAGCAAATATTGGTATTACAAGTTCAGGTAACCCTTTGATTCTGTACCATTCTTCTGGCGAAATAATGTCACTATCACTCACAGGTAATACGGCAATAGAGTACGCTTTAGGCTCTGGTAACGGTCTTGGAAAATACATGGATACTACTGACGATTCAGATGGTTATCAGAGATTTGGTCACTTCTCTCCAGATTTCTCTTCAATATTCTACACTGAAGAATCAGCCACTGGGTTCACTACAACCACAGTCAGAGGTTCAATCGATTTAGCTTATCCAATCGGCATGCACGTTGATTCCGAGGATTTGTCCCGAATGGTGTATGTTGATGATGATGACTACATGGTAAGAATGGCAACGCTAAATGGCTCATGGACAGAGACTTCAATCCTCAACACAACGGTCGGAGATGACTTTGAGTCCACATTCTATGAAGATGTGCTAATGTTCGTACAGGTTGCAGTCTCTAATAATTCAACAGTGTTACAACTAGTCGAATACGATAATGGTACCACTAATGTCACAGATATTATTGGTGCAAATACGACATCACAATTCGAAATAGAATTATTGGATGACAAAATCGTAATTGCTTTGATAGATTCAGATCATCTAATTGTTTTAGAACGTCTACTAAATGGTGAAAATTGGACAGTAGCAAGCGATACTTGGTTGTTGGGAGTTACAGAAGGCCACAGTCTGGCGATGAATGGACAAGTCATTTTATTCGATGCGAATAATTCGAATCAAGGATTACTCGTAGAAGATGGAAATGGCACTTGGGACTATGTTTCTTTAGATATTCCAGATTCGAATTCGAGTCACGAATTTATCGTAGATAATGGTAGGTGGCATTCTACCAGTACCAACGCGCAAAATCATCTCGTTTGGACTACAGGATTAGTTGAATCCAGTGATCTTCCTGTAATGTCAACTTCATTCCCTGCAATCACCACAGAATTTCCTGTGCCTTTAGGCCTACAAGAAGATGGGTCGCTCATGTTTGCTTATTCCCATTCAGATACTGGTGATTTCTACTCGATGCGATTTGTTCTTGACACAGATAGGGACTTGATTCCAGATTCTCATGACTACAAGCCACAAATCGGTAACCAATGGGCAGATTCTGATTCAGATGGTTATGGTGATAACCCACTGGGGCCAACTCCAGATGCTTGCCCTTCTGCTAACGGTAAGTCCTATATCGACAGATTTGGATGTGATGATTATGATGAAGATGGTTGGTCTGATGTAGCAGACGATTGTGTGAACGATGACGGCATGTCTTGGTGGGCAATGGTCGGCTGTGATGACTTAGATCAAGACGGATGGGCCGACAACTCACCGTCTTTCATAAATGGCGACAGGTTCCCTACTAATTGGAAACAAGCGTTAGATTCTGATGGGGACCGAATTGGTGACAATCATGGTCCAGATTGTTGTGAAACTGAACTTGAAACATCTGAACTTGCACAAACACCTGATTTGTTCCCTTACAACAAAAAGCAGTACAAGGACGATGACAATGATGGTTACGGAGACAATGATTCAGACCAAGAATCTGGAGACAAGTGTTGGTGGATTCAAGGTTTCTCATGGAGAGACCGTTTCGGTTGTGTAGATACGGATGGAGATGGAGCATCTGATCCGTCAGACTTCGGTACTTCTAGAGAATGGACAGAAGAAGACGGTGCTGATTGGTGGCCTAATGATGGCACTCAATGGGCCGATTCAGATGGCGATGGATATGGCGACAACTCATCAGATGGTGCGACTTTACCTGACAAATTCCCAACCAATCCTTCTGCTGCAAACGATACAGATAACGACGGTTATCCTAACAACTGGACAGCATTAGAGAATGTTTCTAATCATGCAGGACTGTATCTTGACAACTGTCCGAATGAATTTGGAAATTCCACTACTTCTGTAGATTCTCTTGGCGCGGTTGTAGCGTATTATGGCTGTACAGACACCGATGGTGATGGAAGGGAAGATTCAACAGACGCTTTCCCAGCTGATGGTACTCAGATGGCAGATTCAGATGGTGATGGTTGGGGTGACAACCAACAAGGAACCGACCCTGACAAGTGTCCTTATGATTTCGGAGTATTCAATGGGACAATGGGTCTTGGTTGTCCAATTATTGGTGATGAAGTCGATACAGACGGCGATGGCGTATCTGATGAATTAGATGACTGTAACAATACAGTAGCAGGCCAAACAGTTGACAGCGTTGGTTGTTCTGAATATCAGAAAGATGACGACCAAGATTTCGTATCAAATGCTGAAGATATGTGCCCAAGCACTCCAATCGGTGAAACCGTTGATGACATTGGATGTTCTGACAGCCAGAAAGAAATAGATTCTGATGGCGATGGAGTCTTCGACCCATACGATACCTGTCCAGATTCAAACCCAGAATTGACTATTGATGAAAACGGGTGTAACCTTGCTCAAAAGGATTCAGACGATGATGGAGTCAATGACTTGATGGATGATTGTCCAGGGACTGAAATAGGACTCCCTGTTCTTCTAAATGGATGTCTTGATGAGGCAGCACTTGCTGAAGATATTGATGGTGATGGTTACAAAGGGCCATATTCCTACAACCCTGATACGGAAACTCACGAAGGTGATGCATTCCCTCTAGATTCTACTCAGTGGGAAGACATGGATGGTGATGGATATGGTGATTCACAAGCACCTGGTGCAAACGAATCAGATGATTGCCCAGAGGTTTGGGGCAACTCCACAATGAAGTCTAGGTTCGGATGTTTAGATTCTGATGGTGATGGATACCATGACTTCCTAGGTGATGACAAATTCCCACAGGAGAGTACTCAATGGGAAGACAAAGACTTGGATAGTTGGGGTGATAACCCTGGCGGAGTCGATGCAGATCAGTGTTTGAACACAAGTGCTGCGGGAGACAGAACTGCTCAAGCAAGAATCAATTTCGGATGTGCTGATTATCAATCAGATACAGATGGTGATGGAATCTTTGATGACATTGATGCTTGTTTAAATACAGAACCAGGTGCCAAAGTTACTCCGAGAGGATGTAAAATCGAAGAAGTTCAAAATACCGATGATGAAGAGCAAATTATGGGGATGAACCCAATGGTTTTGTACGCTTTACTAGGCGGTGTGCCTTTATTGCTATTCATTTCAGAGATTCTGTTAATCAGAACATTTGGTGACGGAGATTATGAAGTCGACGATGATGGTGGCCTAAACAAAAAATATCTGTGGAATTTTGTAATAATTGCAATCACTCTTGGAATAATATTTTGGCCACAAGGATTCCTTGACATCACTTTACTTGATCGGGCAACAGCTGATTGTAGTGGATGGGATATGGGGGAGTTTGGATCTTTAGAAAATGAATGCAAAGAGTGGAAAACGGGGGGGATAATTTATCTCGTAGTTACGTTAACAGTCAGTGGTTTGTTTTTGCTATTCAACAACAGGTCGATTTTCACTCCTTCTGTCGATTTTGATTTTGATTTCGATGATGATGACGAAGCCGATGATGATGATGATTTCATGCCCAGTGTCTTAGGAAGAAATCAATCACGAGGCCCTCCGGGCGGAGCAGGTCCAAGTCGTGGCCCACCGGGCGGAGCAGGTCCAAGTAGTGGCCCACCGGGCGGAGCAGGTCCAAGTCGTGGCCCTCCAGGGGGACCTAATAGAGGACAGCAACCATCTCTTGATCCTAGAGGGCCAGCAAGAGGGCAATCGACAGGCAAGAAGGTTGCAAAGAGAAAGCCTATTGGAGATAAAGTTCGCAAGTCTAAGTTAGTAATCGATCCTGATTTATTCTCACAAGACGAATTAGGAGACCGTGTAGCTGCGGTTGATTGGACTAAGGGTGCTTTGAAAGGTGGAACCGATGAGCGCTCAATCCTCATGCAGTTACAAACAACTGGTTGGTCGGCTCCTCAATCTAGAGCAATAATCGATTTGTCAAAGCAATAGGGAATTTATTAGGCATCAGACTCAATAAGTGCAGACCGTTGGGATTAGAAAGGGAGAGATTAATCATGACAGGTGACGTTGCTGATGTCTCTATGCCTGACGGCATTGAGGTCGACGAGGCTGCCGCATATTTCGGGGTTTTTGAATCCTCAGATACCCTCCATCAGATGATGGAAATGCCTCGTGAAGAAGCATTGGAGAAGTTTTTCTCTCTACTCTCAGATCTTGTCCTCAAGCCTGGAGATTTCGATTTCCAACTTGCTAGTGAGAGGTTGAATTGCGAAGGTGGAGAAATTTATTTCTTAGTAGCAGG
>Ga0233444_10002925_pt1 | contig 17386 bp, 17 predicted proteins | sample SI_124_October20_6_FD_182792 | JGI IMG/M metagenome (GOLD analysis project Ga0233444, IMG submission 182792) | Seawater microbial communities from Saanich Inlet, British Columbia, Canada - SI_124_October2016_10_MG | ecosystem: Environmental > Aquatic > Marine > Inlet | place: Canada: British...
TCTATAAGTTTTCCAACAACCACAGAACCATCGACACCGGCATTTGCTGTAATTTGTCTAACAGGAGCTTGAAGAGCTTTTTTAACAATCTCTACACCAGCTTTTTGATCATCACCTTTAACCTTAACACCGTCTAAATCTTGTGCAGCATAAAGTAGGGCACAACCACCACCGATTACTACTCCTTCTTCAACAGCAGCTCTTGTAGCATTAAGAGCATCTTCAACTCTATCTTTTCTTTCTTTTACTTCAACTTCTGTAGCTCCACCGACTTTAATCACGGCAACACCTCCAGCAAGTTTAGCTAATCTTTCTTGAAGTTTTTCTTTATCATAGTCAGATGTAGTTTCATTAATTTCAGCTCTAATTTGATTACATCTTGCTTCGATATCAGCTTTTTTTCCCTCACCAGCTACAATTGTACTATTTTCTTTATCAATTTTAACTTTTTTACAAGAACCTAGATCTCCAATTTTAACATTCTCTAATTTAATACCAAGATCTTCAGAGATTACTTGACCGCCAGTTAAAATTGCAATGTCTTCTAACATTGATTTTCGTCTATCTCCAAAGCCCGGAGCTTTAACAGCCACAACTTTTAAACCACCTCTTAATTTATTTACCACTAGAGTAGCTAAGGCTTCACCTTCTACATCTTCAGAAATAATCATTAAGGGTCTATTAGCTTGCACTACAGATTCCAAAAGAGGAACCATAGGCTGTAGGTTTGTTAATTTTTTTTCAACAAGAAGAACTAAGGGATTATCAAGTTCTGTTGTCATTTTTTCAGTATTAGTTACAAAGTAGGGTGATAAATATCCTCTATCAAATTGCATACCTTCAACAACATCAAGCTCAGTTTCTACACCTTTTGCTTCCTCTACTGTTATTACACCTTCATTACCAACTTTTTGCATTGCTTTTGATATCATATCGCCAATTGATTTTTCGCCATTAGCTGAAATAGTTCCAACCTGAGCAACTTCTTCGTTAGCTTTAACTTTTTTAGAAGATGATTTTAGTTTTTCAATTACTTGTTCAACAGCTTTATCAATACCTCTTTTAATATCCATGGGATTCATTCCAGCTGTTACATATTTTAATCCTTCGGTCACAATAGCTTGAGCTAAAATGGTTGCCGTTGTTGTTCCGTCCCCAGCATTATCGTTAGTTTTGCTTGCAACTTCTTTTACCATTTGAGCACCCATGTTTTCGAATTTATCTTCAAGCTCTATTTCTTTAGCTACAGAAACACCATCTTTAGTAATTTTTGGTGATCCGTAAGATTTATCCATAACAACATTACGTCCTTTTGGTCCTAGCGTTACTTTCACTGCGTTAGCAAGTGTATTCACACCTTTTAGCATTCTTGTTCTAGCATCGGTGTCAAATTTAATTATTTTTGCCATTTTTATCCTCCTTTAAAAGTTATTTTTTATTTTTTGAAATGCCCATTATGTCTGATTCTTTCATAATGCTATATTCTTTACCGTCAATCTTCACTTCAGTGCCTGACCATTTGCCAAAAAGAACAATGTCACCTAATTTAACATCCATAGGTGAGAGTTTTCCATCTTCATTTTTTGCTCCGGGCCCTACAGCTACAACTTCACCCTCTTGAGGCTTCTCTTTAGCTGAGTCTGGGATTATAATGCCACCAGCCGTTTTTTCTTCACTCTCTAATACTTTAATAAGCACACGATCGTGCAAAGGTCTAAATTTCATATATATTTTCTCCTATAAATTTTTATGTATGGCTGATATGGTGAGTTTTATTAAGATTTCAAGAGGGTAAAATCATTAAAAAAGGCTTAAATACTTTAGTTAAGTGAAATATTTAGTGAATTATAAAGAGTTAAAAAAAAGAGAGAATAGAAGAAATTGAAAGAATTAAATCATTTATCGGAGATATTTGATGAATATGACACATTTGTCATAGACCTGTGGGGGGTCATACATAATGGAATAATCTTGAATGAAAAAGCCATTGAAGCTGTAGATCAGTTAAAGAAAAACTCAAAAAAAATAGTATTTTTGTCTAACGCACCAAGACCAAGCGCAAGAGTTATTGATTTTTTATTAAAGATGAAAATGGATAAAAAACATCTATCCAATGTTATCACATCTGGCGAAGCAGCTATGCAGGCCATAAACCAAAATAAATTTGGGAAAAAATTTTTCCATCTAGGCCCCCCAAGGGATAAGTCTATTTTTGAGAGAATCAAAGACAACAAAACAAAAATTGAAAATTGCGATTTTATTCTATGCACTGGTTTGTTTGATGAAGATGATCCTAATCTTAATAAGCATCAACAACATGAAAATGATTTAGATTATTACAAAAAATTTCTAGAAAGTCATATATCAAAAAAATTAGTTTGTACTAATCCAGATTTAATAGTTCATAGAGGAGATAAAGAGGAATATTGCGCAGGTTATATTGCTAGAATTTTTGAAGGATTAGGTGGAAAAGTTATTTACTACGGAAAGCCTTATAGAGAAATTTATGAATTATGTTTTAAAGAAAATGAAAAAGTTTTAGCAATAGGAGATAATTTAAGGACAGATATTAAAGGTGCAAACAACATAAATAAAAATTGCTTGTTTATTTCTAATGGAGTTCATCGAGATGAGTTTAATAGTAATTTAGAACTAGATAGTCTTATGGAAAAATATAAGGTTAAAGCAAATTATTTTCAAAAAGAACTCAAGTGGTAATATGAAAATATATAAAGATGCAAATTTAAAAAAAGAACATTGTGGTGGTATAATAGCTATTGGTAATTTTGACGGAATACATTTAGGTCATCAAAAAGTAATCAATGAAGCAAAAAAAAAAGCTAAAAAGAATAAAATTCCTTTTGGTGTAATGACATTTGAGCCAGTCCCCGTGATGTTTTTTAATTCAGAAATTAAGAATCATAGAATTAATTCATTAGGGCAAAAAAAAAATCAATTAAAAAAATTAAAAATAGATTTTTTAATTATTATTAAATTCAATAAAAATTTTTCATCACTTACAGCAGAACAATTTATTAAGAAAATAATTTATCACAAAACAAAGTGTAAATTTTTGTACGTCAGTAAAAATTTTAAGTTTGGTAATAAAAGAAAAGGGAACATTCAAACGCTTAGGAGACATGAAAAAATGTATGACTTTAGATGCTTAGTAATTAAACCTTATAGTAAGAATAAAAAGATAATTTCATCTACATTAATTAGAAAAAAAATTGCATCAGGTAATATTCAAGAAGCAAATAAACTTTTAAACCGTGAATGGAGAGTAGAAGGGAAAGTTATAAAAGGAAAAAAAAGAGGAAGAAAAATTGGTTTCCCAACATGTAACATAAAATTGAATGATTATATCATTCCTCGTCTTGGAGTTTATGCCGTTAAAATATTTGGATCAAAATTTATTAAAAAAGGTATATCTAACATTGGTTTTAGACCAACATTTAACGGCAAAAACTTATTATTAGAAACAAATATCTTTGGAATTAATAAAAAACTATATAATAAAGAGATTAGTATAAATTTTAAAAGATTTATAAGACCAGAAAAAAAATTTAAAGATCTTGAACATTTAAAAAAACAAATAAAAATTGATATAAAAAAAGCACAATAATAATGTCTAAAGATACTTTACAACTTCCAAAAACTGCTTTTTCAATGAAAGCTAGCCTACCAATCAAAGAACCACAAATTTTAGAAAAATGGGAAAAAAATAATATTTTTCAAAATCTAAGAAAAAGTTCAAAAGGAAAAGAAAAATTTGTTTTACATGACGGTCCTCCATATGCGAATGGCCATATTCATATGGGGACAGCCCTTAATAAAATATTAAAAGACATAATTATTCGCTTTCATCAAATGAATGGAAAAGACTCTATATACGTCCCTGGTTGGGATTGCCACGGTTTGCCGATAGAATGGAAAATTGAAGAACAATATAAAAAAAAGAAAAAGAATAAAGATGAAGTCCCAATAAAAGATTTTAGAGAAGAATGTAGAGAGTTTGCAAAAAAATGGATTGAAGTGCATATCAAAGAATTTAAAAGACTTGGTGTAGTGGGAGATTTTGAAAACTATTATTCTACGATGAGTTTTGAAGCAGAAGCACAAATAGTTAGAGAACTAGGTAAATTTCTTTTAGACGGAAGTTTGTATCAAGGTTTTAAGCCAGTGTTTTGGTCTACTGTAGAAAAAACAGCTCTAGCAGACGCAGAAGTTGAGTACATGGATCATACATCCAACACTGTTTATGTTGCATTTACAATCAAAGAAAGTAAGCAAGATTTTTTGAAAGATGCAAGCGCTATCATTTGGACAACAACACCATGGACAATCCCAGCTAATAAAGCGCTAGCATATAATAGTAACATCGAATATTCAGTCATTGAGATTAGTGAATTAGAAAATTTTAAAGAAAAAAAAATTATTGTTGCCACTAATTTGATCGACACAATAACAAAAGATTGTGAAATAGAAAAATATAAAATTTTAAAAACTTTTAAAGGCAAAGATCTCGCAGGGACTATTTGTTCTCACCCTTTTATCAAATTGGATTTTCATTATGATGTGCCTATGTTAGATGCACAGTTTGTTAATTTGGAGCAAGGAACAGGAATTGTTCATTGTGCACCGAGTCATGGACCTGATGATTATAATTTATGTTTAAAAAATAATATACCTTCACTTTATACTGTAGATAATTCCGGCCTATATACTAAAGAAATCCCATACTTTACAAATACACATATTTTTAAAGCTGATCCCATTGTAATAGAAAAACTAAAAGAACAAAACAAACTACTAAAAAATAGTAGACTAAATCATAGCTACCCACATTCTTGGAGGTCAAAAGCCCCACTAATTTATAGAGCTACACCTCAGTGGTTCATCTCTATGAAAAAAAATGATTTAAGAATTAAAGCTATAAAAGCTATTAATGAAACTATTTTTTACCCAAGCAAAGGAAAAGAAAGATTGCTATCAATGGTTGAAGGAAGACCTGATTGGTGTGTTTCAAGACAAAGAGTTTGGGGAGTTCCGTTACCAATTTTTATCAATAAGAAAACAAAAGAACCTCTAAGAGATCAAAAAGTTATAGATAGAATAGCTTCTAAATATGAAAAACAGGGCTCAGATTGTTGGTTTACAGATGACTCAAAAACATTTTTAGGGAACGATTATGAGCCAAATGATTTTGAAAAATTGAATGATATCGTCGAAGTTTGGTTTGATAGCGGATCAACACACAGTTTTGTACTAGAAAAGAGAAAAGATTTAAAATGGCCAGCTGATATGTACTTAGAAGGTTCAGATCAACATAGAGGTTGGTTTCACTCGTCATTGTTAGAGTCATGTGGAACTAGAGGAAAAGCGCCATTCAAAAGTATTTTATCACATGGTTTTGTCGTAGATGGAAAAGGCTTAAAAATGTCAAAATCAACAGGAAACGTAATTTCTCCGGATGATATTTTAAAAAATTATGGCGCAGATATTTTGAGAGTTTGGGTTGCTTCATCTGACTATACTGAAGATCTTAGAATAGATAAAAATATTTTAGCACAACATGCTGAGTCATATCGAAAAATAAGAAATACATTTAGATTTATTTTAGGTAATTTAAAAGATAATTTTCAAAAAAAAGAATTTGAGAAAATAGATTTTAAAAAATTTGATGAATTAGAACAGTATATTTTACATAAATTATTTACTATTAATGATTCAGTTAAAGAAAATTTGAAAAATTATAATTTTCATAAACTGTATAAAGAATTATTAAATTTCTGTGCTTTAGATTTGTCTTCATTTTATTTTGATATAAGAAAAGATGTTTTGTACTGTGATAGTTTAAATTCTAAAAAAAGAAGAGACTGTGTCACGGTACTAAATATTATACTAGAAAGTTTATTAAAGTGGTTTGCTCCAATTTTAGTTTTCACAACAGATGAAATTTTCTCTCTAATAAACAAAAATGAAAAAGATAGTATCCACGAGTATTTATTTGTTGAAATACCAAAAAAATGGGAGAATAAAAAATTAGATGAGAAATGGATAAAATTATTTAAAATTAAACAAGAAGCCAATATAGCAATCGAAGAAAAAAGAGCTAATAAAGAAATAGGATCTAGTTTAGAGGCAGAAATTAAAATTACAGCAAATGCTAATAATTTTGAATTATTAGAGGGCCTAGACTTAGCAGAATACTTTATCACCTCTAAGGCAGAAAAAATTAAATCAAATAGTGAAAAAGATATTAAAATTGAAGTTAAAAAAATTAATGGGAGTAAATGCCCAAGATGCTGGAAAATTTTAGAAAAAAAATGCAGCAGATGTGAAGTGGCATTACTATAGAAAGCTGATAAATTTAGTGAAAAAATTTAGTTTACCAAAAAATGTGTTTTTTAAAAAAATTAATTTTTTTGTATATATATTAATTTCTTTAATCTTCTATTTAGATAGGTTTTTAAAAGAAAAAATAATAAATAATTTTAGTGAAAACAAATTATTTGTAAATGATTTCATCAACCTTGACCTAATTTGGAATACTGGAATAGGTTTTGGTTTTTTAAGTTCCAGCTCAAGTTTAATATACAATTTTGTTACAGGCATTATTAGCTTTGTGATAGTTGTACTAATTTATTTAACTTTTATTTCTGAAAAAATAGATAAAATTATCTTTTCATTTATAATTGGAGGGGCTTTAGGAAACCTCTATGATAGGTTGGTATATAATGCTGTTCCTGATTTTATTGATATACATTATAATAATTTTCATTGGTTTACTTTCAACATAGCAGATATATTTATTTCAATTGGTGTTGTATTTTATTTAATTAAAAGCTTAAATGAAAAAAAATATGAAAAAAATTAATTTCTTAATTATATGTATGTTTTTTTTAACATCATGTGGAACTTTTGATAAAGCTGGTAAAGTTTTAAGGAATGAAAAAATTAGATCTAATGATGAATTTCTTGTACAAAAAAAAGATCCACTAGTTCTTCCACCTGATTACAATAAGATACCGGCTCCAGGCACAATCAATCAACAAAAAACCAATAAGAATGAAAATAAGATTAAATCCATTCTTAATGTTACAAAAGAAACAATACCTAAAAGTAAGTCCAAAACAGCAGAGCAATCTATACTTGATAAAATTAAGAAGTGATTAAAAAAAAACTATTAATTAAAAACACTATTCAAAAAGAATATCTTGATAAATCCTTATCAGCAAAACTATCAAATAATTTTAAAAAAATATTTAAAGATATAATCAAAGATATAGAAAATAAAAATAATACACTAAATATTTTAAACAAAAATTTTAAGTTTAATTTAAAAATAAATGATTTAAATAAATTTAAAAGTTTTACAAATATTGCAATAATTGGAATGGGAGGATCAATACTAGGAGCTAAGGCAATTTATAATTTTTTAAATAAAAAAATTAATAAGAAATTATTTTTTTTTGACGATCTTGATTCCGAAAAAATTAAAAATTTTAAAAAAAAAGAAAATTTCAATAAAACAATTTTTTTAATAATCTCTAAATCTGGCAATACAATTGAAACATTAACAAATATTTTTTCTTTAGGTATAATAAAAAGAAAATCAAAAAATATAATTTTGATATCAGAAAAAAAAAATAACACACTTTTTCTGATGTCAAAAAAATTTGATTTGATGTATATAGAACATAAAAGTTTTATAGGTGGAAGATATTCTGTTTTATCAGAAGTTGGAATTATTCCTGCCTATTTAATGGGTGTAAATATAATTCGGTTAAGACACAAATTGACTCAATTTATAGCCAACAAAGAAAACCTTATTTTAAAAGATAGTACAGTTAAGTTAGCTAATTTATTATACAAAAAAAAATATTCTAATTTAATATTGCTGAATTATGTGCCTGAATTAGAACATGTACTTTATTGGTGCCAGCAATTAATAGCCGAAAGCTTAGGTAAAAAAGATAAAGGATTTCTACCTGTTGTATCAAATGCGCCAAAAGATCATCACAGTCTATTACAATTATATCTTGATGGACCTAAAGATAAAATTTTTAATATTTTTAGTCTTGATGAAAAAAATAAAGAAATCTTAAATACAAAAAAAATTAGTAAAAAAATAAATTTTTTACATAAAAAAAGTATTAATGAGATTAAAACTTCACAAAAAAATGCATTAATAAAAGCTTTAAAAAAAAATAAAATTCCATTTAGGGAGTTTAAGATAAAGAATATCGATGAAGAAACACTTGCGCAAATATTTTCATATTTTATTTTAGAAACAGTTATAATAGGGAAATTAATCAAAATTAATCCTTTTGATCAGCCTTCTGTAGAGCAAGTAAAAATTTATACAAAAAAATTCCTTAATTAAAAATTCCGAAAATTATTTTTGAGCGGCCATATATTTTTGTTATTAAAACATTAATTGAATTTTCCAAAGAGTCTTTTGATTTTTTTTCTCTATGAATAATTACAATATGCTTTGTTTTAAATAAATTATTTTTTTTAATTAAATTAAGATTTTGAATAAACTCTTTATCAGCAAATGGTGGATCAAAAAAAAAAATACTATATTTTGTTTTTTTATTTTGGGTTACAATATTTTCTATTTTATTATTTAAAATGTTTACCTGATTATTAATTGATAGATAAATCATATTTTTTTTTAACATGTTAAAAGCATTTTTGTCTTGTTCGATAAAAGTAACTTTATCTGCTCCTCTAGAAATACACTCTATCCCAAAAGAACCGACGCCAGAGTATAAGTCTAAGATATTCGCTTTTTCAATTTTTACATTAATCAACTTTGAGTGTTTTAAAATATTAAAAATATTTTCTTTGACAGAATCTTTGAGAGGTCTTGTTGTTGAATTTTTTAAAAAATTAATTAACTTACCTTTTAATGTTCCACTAATAATTCTCATTTTTTATTTATGACTTTATAACCAATATCTTTTCTAAAGAATCCACCTCTCCAATTTAATTTTTTCATTAATTTTAAAATTTTATTTCTAATATTAAGAAAATTTTTTCCAGTAGAAGTTACATTTAAAACTCTTCCTCCATTAGACAGTAATTGACCATTTTCAAGTTTTGTACCAGCATGATAGATATAATCTTTTTTTGAAAGCCTCAGTCGGTCAATATTATTGATATTTATATTTTTCTTATAATTGCCTGGATATCCCTTGGAACATAAAACTATTGTCATACTTTTATCTTTTTTCCATTCAATTTTTGTATTTTTTAGCTGGTCATAAACAGCATCATTAATTACTTTCACTAGATCAGTTTTTAATCTTGGCAATATAACCTGACACTCGGGGTCACCCATTCTTATATTATATTCAATTAGGAAAGGTTCATTATCCTTAATCATTAAGCCAACATATAAAAAACCTTTGTAAGGATTTCTTCTTCTTTTTAAAGCTAGTAAAGTTGGTTTTATAATTTTTTTAATTATTTTTTTTTCAAGTTGTTTACTAACTACAAGTGCTGGAGAATAAGCACCCATACCACCCGTGTTGGGGCCTTTATCATTTTCTTTTACGCGTTTATGATCTTGTGCAGTACCAAAAAATTTGAAAGTATTTTTATCTACAATAATAAAGTAGCTAGCTTCTTCACCTCTTATAAATTCTTCTAAGATTAATTTATTAGATGATTTAAATTTTCCTTTAAATATTTCAGACGAAACACGTAACACGTGTTTTTTATTTTTACATATTGTGACTCCCTTTCCTGCAGCTAAACCATCTGCTTTAACAACTACAGGTAATTTACAATTATGTAAAAAATTCAGAACTTGATTTTTTTTATTACAAATTTTAAATTTTGCTGTCGGAATTTTATTTTGTTTACAAATCTTTTTCATAAAAGCCTTTGAACCCTCTAATTTTGATGCATATTTATTAGGTCCAAAAACTTTTATTTTTCTTTTTTGTAAAAAATCAACTAAACCTTTTACTAAAGGTTCTTCAGGTCCAACAATTACCAAGTCAATTTTGTGAGTCTTAATTAAATTAAGAATTTTTTTAAAATCTAAAATATCAACACTTATATTTCTAGCTAATTTTGCAGTTCCGGCATTTCCAGGAAAACATATAATTTCTTTTACAGTTCTAGACTCATATATTTTTTTGCATAACGCATGTTCTCTTCCGCCATTGCCAATTAATCCAATATTCATCTTAAGTTATATATTGTATAATTTATTGATGAATAAAAAAAAAGCTAAACTTATTTTTAAACACAACTATTTTGAAATAGAAGAGGAGGGAGATTATGTTTTATGCGCCATTTCAGGAAAAGAAATAATGTTAAATAATTTAAATTATTGGAATGTTGATTTACAAGAAGCTTATTTTTCTCCGAAAGAAGCAAATGATAGATTTAAAACATTAAAAAAATAATCATTTTTATTTCCACCTATTGTGTGTCCATATCCATTGGTTTGGATTTTTTAAAATCATCTTTTCTAAAACATTGTTTAATGCTTGTGTTAAATCTAGTTTATTAGAAAAATTTTTTGGGTTAATTTCTGGCAAAAACTCAATCACAAATTTATCATTAGCTTTTCGCTCTATAAAAACAGGAATTATTTGTAATCCATATTTCTTTGCCAAATGAGCTGGCAATGTAGTGGTAAGAGCAAGTTTATTAAAAAATAAAACCTTCTCTCCCTCACTTACTCTCTGATCAATCATTAGTGCTATGCTATGTTTTTTTTTTATAAATTTAATTGCCTCTCTAACACCGAGAATTCCTTTCTTAATTTGATTTTTACAAACATATTTTTTTCTAAGGTATTCCATGAAAGGATTTAAAAAAAAATTATTTAATGGCCTGTATATAGTTGCTAAATTAATATTTTTTTTTGTTATTTCCATAGACATTAACTCAAAATTTGCAAAATGCCCTGATACAAAAATTACTGGAGAATTATTCTTTAGCACATTAGATAAATTAGTCTCCCCATTAATTATCATGTGTGAATTCTTATTTCTATAGTAGTCTAAAAAAATATATTCTATAAAAGTAATACCATAATTTTTCCACATATCCGAAATGATTTTATTTTTGTTAAAAGCTGGAAAATTTTTTGAAAAAATATCTAGGTTGTCTTTAATTATTTTTGTTGATTTGAAAAAAGGACCAATAATAAAAAATAAAAAAGAAAATATTTTTCTACTTATTTTAAGGCCTAAAATACGACCAATAAAAAATAGCAAATATATAACTATGGCTTGAAAAAAATAATTAATTGTTTTGATCATATAACTTACTCACTTTATCGATAAAGTTTTTTTTTGAAAATATTTCTAATTCCACTTCAAGGTATTCCATATTATTATTAAAATCTTTAATTTTAAAATAATCTTTTTCAGTCATTATAATTTTATAATTTTTATCTTTAGCCTCTTTTTGAATATTTTTAATCTCCGATTCATTGAATACATAATGATCTGGAAAGATTAATTTTTTTTTTACTACTAAATCATTTTCTTCTAATAATTTAAAGAAATTATTTGGATTTCCAATAGCAGCAATAGCTAATAAATTTTTATCTCTAAACTTTTCTATATTTAATGCTTTATATTTAGAATAAAAAATATCCAATTTATTATTTATTTTAATAATTTTTTTTTCAAAATTTTCATCTTTTTTTCCATTAATCAAAATTATGTTTGCATTTTTTAATGAGCTCATGCTTTCTCTTAGTGGGCCTGAGGGTAAAACATAGCCATTTCCAACTTGCTGGTTGTTATTAAAGCAAATTATATTTAAGTTTTTATGAATTTTGTAATCTTGAAATCCATCATCAAGTATTACGCAATCATGACCACTATTTTCAGCAATTTTTATTCCATCAACTCTATTTTCAGCTAAAATTAAACTTTCAGACTTATTTTTAATCAATTTATGTTCATCACTGTGATTTTTGTAAAATTTTTTGAGAATTGCTGGATTTTTGCCAAGCTTCAAAATTTCTTTATATAAGAAAATTGATGTTGGGGTTTTTCCAGTTCCACCAATATAAATATTTCCAACACAAATTATTGGAATATTGAATTTTACTGGTTCAATAGATTTTTTTTTAATAAAGATGATAAACAAATATATTAAAGCGAACGGAATTAACAAAATTGAAATAATATTATTTTTCTTATCCCAAAATTTAGGTTTATTTAACTTCATTAGATAAAAAATTATTTATAAGTTTCATTGTATCAGTTAATGTTTTTTGACCCAAATTATCAATTAAATGTGAAATTTTATTTTCTTCTTTTTCAGGATTAATTAAATCTTTAATTAAATAATTGCTTAATTCAGTATAGTTCTCTATTTTTTTTGAAATATTATTTTTTTCTAAAATTTCATAAATTTCTTTAAAATTATATACATAAGGCCCATGATAAATTTTACATCCTAGCTTTGCAGCTTCAATCGGATTTTGGCCACCAACATTTTCTAATTTTTTAATTGTTGATTTACCAATAAATACACTTTTGGCGTATTTAAAGTAGTCTTGTAAGACACCAAATGAATTAATGATAATGATTTCCTTGTTGTTAGAGATGACGTCTTCTTTATTTAATACCTGTACGTTAAGATTTAAAGACTCACATATAGTTTTAATATTTTTAACTCTTTTTATATGTCTTGGAGCAATAACTGTTATTATATCTTTATACCTTTCTTTTAGCATAGAATGAACTTTTAAACATAGAACATCTTCATTTTTGTGTGTACTAGCTGCAAACCAAAAATTTCTTTCAGATAAAATTTTTTTATTTAAATTATTAATATTTTTTAATTTTATTTTACTTGAAAGTTTAATATTTCCTCTAAAATAAATATTTTTAGCATTTAATTTAGTTAAAAAATTTTTTGTTTCCGAATTAGAGGAGAGACATAGATCAAATAAATTAAAAATTTTTTTTGCTGTTTTAGGGAACAACATCCATCTTTTAAAAGTTTTAAAAGTTATTCTCGCATTTATTAAAACCAGTGGAATTTTTTTTTTATTTGCATTTATAATTAAGTTTGGCCAAATTTCAGAGTCTACAAGAAAAATCACGTTTGGTTTCCATAACTCTAAAAATTTATTTATTAAAAAATTTATATCAAAAGGAAAAAATCTATGATGTATGTTAGTAAAGTTTTGTAAATCTGATTTGATGAGATTACTTGAACTTAAAGTAGTCGTGGTAATTAAAAATTCATACTTTGCCTTTTTGACATTTAACTCATCTATTACAGGAATTATACTTTTTACCTCACCTATGCTCGCCGCATGAAACCATATTAGTTTAGCTTCTTTATTTCTAACAATATTAAAATTTGAAACTAATATCTTTTCTTTATATCTTTCAGAGTCTTCTTTTTTGAAAATTTTTCTCAAGTATATTAAAATAAATAAAAGTGGATATATTAGTGTTGTTAAGATTCTGTAAGTAAGAATCATTTTATTTTAATTGTTTTTTATATAGTGATTTATATTCTTCACAATTATTAATTAAAAAATCATGATTTCCCGAATTAATAATTCTTCCACTTTTCATCACAAAGATTTTATCAGCGTTATGAATTGTTGATAGTCTATGAGCTATAACTAAAGTTGTTTTATTTTTAGTTAAGTTAATTATGGCATTTTGCACAATTTCCTCTGAATCAGCATCTAATGATGAAGTTGCCTCATCCAACAAAATAATCGGAGATTCTTTTAGAATTGCTCTAGCTATTGAAATCCTTTGTTTTTGACCCCCGGAAAGTTTAATGCCATTTTCTCCTATCATGGTCTCATACCTTTCAGGTAGTTTTTCAATAAATTCATCAGCAGCAGCAAATTTGCATGCTTTTACAATTTCATCATGAGTAGCTTTCTTTTTTGCATACGCTATGTTGTTTTTGATTGTATCATCGAATAAAATTACGTCTTGGCTCACCATTGAAAGATTTCTTCTAAGAGAGTTAAGAGATATATTTTTAATGTTTTGACCATCTATTTCAATTATTCCGTCTTGTGGATCATAAAATCTTGGTAATAAATTTATTATTGTACTTTTACCAGCTCCGCTATGCCCAACAAATGCGGTCATAGTATTGCCTTTTATATTAAAATTAATATCTTTAATCGCCTTTTCCTGTGTGGACTCGTAACTAAAGCCAACATTTTTAAAATTGATATTAGAATTATTTAAAATTAGTTTAGGATTGCTATTCATTTGTTTAACTTTTACTTCTTTGTTAATTATTTCACTTATTCTTTTAAACGCAGCAGCACCTTGGTATGCTGCCATGTTAAGTGTCGCTAAAGATCTTATTGGTTGATAAGCCAACATCATTGCCGCTAAAAAAGAAAAAAAATTATTTACTCCTATTTCACCTGTAGCTATCAGCTTTCCAGAAAAAACAATAAATCCAGCTATCATTAATCCTGTTAGAGTTTCCATTATTGGTGTAGCTCTAATCATGACGCTTCCAATTTTAATATTTTTCTCAACAAGGTCGTCTATTACTTGATTGGCTTTTTCACTTTCCTCTTCTTCCTTTTGATATATTCTAATCATTTTTGATCCTTTAAATATTTCACTTAAAAAAGAAGCTAGATTTCCAGAAGACTCACCAGCTTTAGAAGTGGCTTTTCCTATTCTTTTCCCTAAAGACTTTGCTAATCCACCTGCAAGTGGCATCATTAAAATTGCAAATAAGGCAAGTTTCCAATTTTGATAAAACATTAAAGAAACTAAGGCAATTACTGAGAAAGTATCTTTCATTAAATTTAAAACACCAGTGCTGACAAGGTTTTGAACATGATGGCAATCATACATCACATTTGAAATATATTTTCCAGAATGCCGATTATCCAAAGTTTGAATGTCAGATATTAAAATATTTTTTGCAACTCTTTTTTGCAATTCACCAGCAACTTCTTGTCCAACTCTAATTATGTTAATTCTTGCAAAATACAAAGACAAACCTTTACTGGAGAATGCAAGTATAATTAGCAACGGGATTGACCAAGTAAAAATTTTATTTTGTTCTATAAAAATTTTCTTCACCGCAGGGTCAAGTAGCCAAGCTATTCCTGAAGTACTACTAGCAACAATTAGAGATAGCACTAAAGCAATTAACAGTTTTTTTAGATGTTTTCTAACGTATTCTTTAAAAAGTTTTTTTAATAAGATTTTTAATTCTTGAAATTTCATTTTATAAGTCTATTAAGAAAATACTCAAAAATAAAAGCAATCCTGAGTAATTATTTAGTTTAAATGTATTTAAGCATGTTTCAGGTTGATGCTCACTAAATTTAAATAACTGAATTATTAAACTTGAAATAAAAAAAAATAATAAAATAGAAAAAATGTTAAAACCTATGTTGTTTTTAAACAAGTAGACTATTACCATGGATGTAATAAAATAAGAAATAGATACAAATAGTTTCATTTTTTTCTTAAATTTAATAGAGGTAGATTTAAGACCAATAATTTCATCATCAGACATATCTTGAGCTCCATAAATGGTGTCATACCCCAATGTCCAAAATATGGCCGATATATACAGAGCGATTATCTCAAAAGAAATAGTATTATTTAATGCTGCCCAAGCCATTACTATTCCCCAGTTAAAAGTAATTCCTAAAAAAAGTTGAGGCCAATAAGTAATTCTTTTCATAAAAGGGTACGTAAAAGCAAAGAACATAGACCCAATTCCCAATAATATAGTTAAGAAGTTAAATTGTATCAAAATTAAAAAAGCTAAAACACAAAGAGTGAATGCATAGAAAAGGGATCGTTTTACTGTGATCTTTCCTGCTGCAATAGGTCTTGTTTTTGTTCTTTTAACCTTTTTATCAAAATCTTTATCAACTATGTCATTAATTATACAGCCTGCGCTTCTCATAAGAACAGCTCCTAAAAAAAATAAAATTAAATAATAAATAAATAAATCATAATTACTATTTAATAAATAACCGTAGGCTAATCCCCATGAGCAAGGCCAAAATAACAGCATAAAACCAATCGGCTTGTTTAGTCTTGTTAGATCGACAAATATCTTTAAATGTTGCATGAAATATTACTTGTAAATATCAAACACTATCTACATAATCAATTTGATTCGATATGGATATAGATTACACAGTCGCTGCATTAATGTTTCCAGCCATTCCTCTGATGATGACTATGTATAGTAATAGATTTCATACTTTAAGCGGTCTAATTCGAAAGCTTCATGATCAATTAACATTTGATAAAAGGACACCCCCAGAGTGGGAGAATCAACTTCATGTTTTAAATAACAGAACGAATCTTCTGAAATACACTATGGGTTTTGCAGCTTTTGGATTTTTGTTTAATATGACAACCGTTCTAATGCTTTATCTGGGCTACCTACAGCTTGCTAGATTAATTTTTGCTGGATGTTGTATTTGTATGATTATTTCAATTTTTTTATTTTTACAAGAAATTCGTCTTTCTAATCAAGCACTGAAATATCATTTGAGTGATATGGATTCGATGAAAAAAGATCTTTAATTTTATTTATTCTCTAACTGATTTTTCTTAAATAAAGATATACCTTTATTTTTTTTGTGATCATACGATTCTTTAAAAGTTTCTAATTGCCAGCCCTGCATTCTTGATATGATTAGTTGTAAGTTTTCTTCTTTCCATTGATCTTTAGTATTCTCATCTTTCCAAGACTTTTTTTCCTCGTTAGTTCTAGCACAACCGTAGCAATATCCAGTTATAGGATCAGTTCTACAAATACTAATACAGGGGGATATAACTTTGTTATTCATTAAGGAATTAAAATAGCTGGACCTGTAAGTTTTCTAGCCTCCAAGTCTTCGTGAGCCTTTTTTGCATCAGCTAATTTGTATTTTTTAAAAATTTTTATCTTAATCATCCCAAATTTAATTTTTTCAAAAACAGCATTTGCTCCTGCTTGCAGTTCTTTTCTATTAGTAAAATACTGAGCAATCGAAGGCCTAGTTAAATAAAGACCCTTTGGTTGAATGTCTTTTGGAACATTAACTGGATCAAGAGGTCCTGATGCATTTCCAAAACTTGCCATCAAACCTTTTGGTTTTAAACTTGCTATTGAACCTTTGAAAGTATTTTTTCCAACTCCATCAAATACAGCTGAAACACCTTCATTGTTTGTGATCTTCATAACTTCTTTTGCAAAATCATCTTTGGAATAATTAATAACATGAGCATAGCCATTAGCTTTTGCAATTTCAATTTTTTCATCTGAACCTACTGTCCCAATCACTTTTGCTCCGATACTGTTTGCCCATTGAGCAAATATTTGGCCAACACCACCTGCTGCTGCGTGAAATAAAATAGTTTCTCCTGCTTGA
>Ga0233444_10002926_pt1 | contig 17385 bp, 14 predicted proteins | sample SI_124_October20_6_FD_182792 | JGI IMG/M metagenome (GOLD analysis project Ga0233444, IMG submission 182792) | Seawater microbial communities from Saanich Inlet, British Columbia, Canada - SI_124_October2016_10_MG | ecosystem: Environmental > Aquatic > Marine > Inlet | place: Canada: British...
TGATGGTACGAGGCTCGACGTTGTAACGATTGAGGATTTTGCGGTTCATGCAACCTTCGATCACAGCGTCCATAAGCTAGAACCGCTTCAGTGCGACAGTTGTCATGATGCTGAAGGGTCTACCGAAGCAGAGGACGTCTTGATGCCCAAGATTGGGGTATGTACGACTTGTCATGCTGACCCGGGCGTCAGTCACCGGATTGAATCTGATTGCCTGATGTGCCACGAGTATCATGCAACCCCGCCAGTTTTTCCAAAACTGAGTTCGGGGCTTGATGAGTTTGCTGCGCGACTCGTTCTCGACCCTACCCGAGGAGGAAACGATAAATGAAACGATTTCTGTTAGGTCTGCTGTGCATTGTTAGCTTTTCAATGTCTGCAAATTTGCAAGCGGATCAAAAAATCAGTCAGCAGGATCAGCATCTAGGCGTAAACAGTTGTGGCGGATCAATGTGTCATGGTCGGCAGCATTCGACAGGCGAGGTGGTTTATCAGAACGAAATTGCGATATGGCAGTCGTCTCATAGTTATCTAGGTGCGCATCATAGGGCTTACCAAGTTTTAAATGGGGCGTTAGGGAAAGCGATTACGCGCAATATGGGTTGGGAAGATGCCTCGAAACGCGCGGAATGCCTGGGGTGTCATACGGACTTAGTCCCAGAAAGTGCGCAAGGGTTGTACTACCAAATAACGGATGGCGTTAGCTGCGAAAGTTGCCATGGGGGTTCAGAGCGTTGGCTGAAGTTGCATTATGACGCGTCTTGGGACGCGAGTCGTCACGCCGATGCGGGCTATGTGGATCTCTCCAATCAGAATTTAAAGGCGCAAGTCTGCTTGGATTGTCATCTGGGTTCGAATAAAGGGAACCAGTTTGTAACGCATGAAATGATGAGCGCTGGGCACCCAAGGCTTGCCTTCGAGTTATCTATTTTTGAAGATCTTCAAGCCCATTATGAGATTGCTCAGCCCAAGCAAGGGCAGGAACTCGATGTTATGACGGCCCAAGTTTGGGCATTGGGTCAAATTACGGCGGCCGAACGATACCTGAGTTTAGTGTTGCATCGCGAGGGGGATGCCACCTTGGTGCCGGAGCTTTCCTTGTTTGACTGCCGCGCGTGCCACCAGGATTTTGCCGATGCGGGCGCGGTGTTTGATTCTGTCCAGGGCCGCGACGACGGCAGAAAAATCGGTCAGTTAGTGCTTTCTGACTACAATATAAGGTTCGCATCGCTTATCGAGTTGAGTCTGGTTTTGGATAGCAGCGCCCAAATAGCCGACTTGCTTGTTCAAATGAATAGCGCGGTTGCCTTGAATCGAGAATCTTTTCGAGCGGCGGTAGGAAAGCTGCGAGCGGGCTTGATGCAATTAAAAGCTCGGGTGGGTGAGGCGTCTATGGCAGCTGAAACCATTAGGCGAATGCGCGCTAGGATTTTTACTTCAGATAGTCTCGTTCGGGATTATGCCGGTGCTGAGCAAGTTTACTTCGCCCTTTTGGCGCTGGGTGTTGACTCTGATCAGGTTAACCTATTTCTAAGCGATCAAATTGCCGAGCCTTCAAAATTCTCTCATCGCGCGTTCAGGCAGGCCCTCAGTGAGCTTGAGGCGGTGCAGAGTGCTCAATCCATGAGCGCGTTATAAGATATTTGCTTTTGTTAGCGGCCGTACAAACGGCTTTCAGAGCTCAATGGGTTTAGACTTGGTGTGGGCAAGGTGTATTCAAAATGACAATTAAAGAGGAAGGCGAAGCCTTCAGTTCGGAATCAGGGGCAGACAGATCGCTCAGTGAGCCGTGTGTCATGGTCATTTTTGGGGCATCGGGGGATCTGACCAAGCGTCTTTTAGTCCCATCTCTTTATAATCTTGCGTGTGATGGTCTGCTGTCACCAAATTTTGCGGTCTTGGGAACGGGTCGAAGCAAGATTAGCAACGAAGCATTTCGGTCGTCGATGGCGAGTCAGACAGAGGGCTTGCGCGCTTTTCATACGCGCAACGAATTTGATGAGGGGGTGAGCGATGAATTGCTTGCGCGCTTCTATTTTGACAGCGCGAATATTGATGTTGAGAGTTTTACGGCTCTAAAGAAAACGGTTCAGGCACTCGACAAAAAATATCAGGCTGGCGGCAATATCTTGTTCTACTTTGCGATGGCACCGCGGTTTTTTGGAACATTGTGTGAGAATTTGTATAAAGCTGGTTTTCAGGAAGGTAGTGGCTGGAAGCGTATTATCGTGGAGAAGCCCTTTGGCACGAATTTGCAATCGGCATTGGCGCTTAATGATGAGATTTTACAGTATTGGAAAGAGGAACAAATATTTCGTATTGATCATTACTTGGGAAAAGAAACAGTCCAAAATTTATTGGCTTTTCGATTTTCAAATGGCATGTTTGAACCCTTGTGGAACAAGCACCATATAGACAATATCCAGTTCAACGTTTGTGAAGCGGTGGATGTTCAAGGGCGAGGGGGATATTACGATCAGTCGGGTGTGCTTAGGGACATGATGCAAAACCATATGTTCCAGATGCTGTCTTATATCTGTATGGAGCCGCCCGGATCTTTTGAGGCAGATTCGATTCGTAATGAGAAAGCCAAACTGTTGGATTCAGTCCGGGTTTATACGGACGATGAGGTTCGAGAAAATGTCGTTCGAGGCCAATATGGCCCGGCTTTTGATGAGCACGGGGATGTCGTCAAGTTTGGGTATCGGGAAGAGGCCGATGTCGACCCACAATCAAAGACGGAGACCTTTGTTGCTGCAAAAATTCTGATCGATAATTTGAGGTGGCAAGGTGTGCCGATTTATTTACGATCCGGAAAGGCACTCTGGAAACGCGGTACAGAAATCGTCATAGAATTTAAGAAGCCACCGGAGATGATGTTTAAGGGTACGGGTGTTGAAAATCTGACATCGAATCGGTTGGTGTTCCATATTCAGCCCTTTCAGGGGATCGACTTGTTGTTTCAGGCGAAGACACCGGGTCCTACGATGCGATTGCAGGCGGTTGATATGAACTTCAATTATGGTGAAGCCTTCAAATCGTCGCGTTATACCGGTTACGAAGTGATGTTGTATGCGTGCTCTCGGGGTGATGCCACCTTATTTTCCCGAGGTGATTTGGTCGAGGCGGCCTGGCGAATTGCCCAGCCACTGCTAGATCATTGGGAAGTGGCGTCCGCGCCAGAGTTCCCAAATTACACACGAAACTCCTGGGGCCCCAAATCGGCCTACGAGCTTTTGGAGAAGGATGGGCGACGTTGGTATGAGGTGGTTACGCCTGACGTGTTGGAAGAGTCTCCCTTGTTCAAGGGTGCAGACCCCCTGCTGCTCAGCGCGGTCATACTGGCCTTGCGTTCAGCAACAGTGGCGCCCGGCGAGACCATCATCCGGTATGGTGAGCTCGCTACGGAGATGTATTTTATTTGTCGTGGTGAAGTTGATGTGCTGGATAAGAGCGGGGACATCATTGGTCAGCTTCAGGATGGTGAATTCTTTGGTGAAGTCGCTTTGCTGCTGGCAACACCGCGAACCGCTGACATCAGGGCTAGAACGCTTTGTGATCTTTTTATTTTAAGTCAAAACGATTTTAAGCGTATATTAAGGGATCACCCGCAGTTTGCTGAGCGCATTTTGCAGGTTGCCAAGGAGCGGTACGATCTGGCGATTTCGGAAAAAGAGTTTATGGCGCGAGGAAGTGACGTTTAGCCGTAATAGTCGGATCAGCTGCCAAAGCTGTTTTTTACTGCGCCGCTAGTCTCTAAAAGCGGGTAGCCGGTCCTTGAAGATTGCTGCGGGCTAAAGTTATCGAATGCCGGTAAGTTTGGCTTAGGGCGTCGAGAGACAAAAGGGATGCTGTTGATAGGGTTTTCGTAGAACCGGTTTAAACTTGGCTGAACGACCTTCGGTTCAGAGCAAGCGTCAAAGCTCTAATTGATAAAAATTGGCGCCCCTCGTCTGGGATCGAACGATTTCCTCCAAAAATACATTGGGGCCCTGGAAGACTAGAAGATCATGGCCTCAATTCCGGCTAACAGACCTTTAGCGGGCTTATAAGCGACGATGCGCCTGACTTTACGATCTTGATCGAAGTGATATTACAATTCCAAGCAGGGCATCGAAATCTGCCAAAGGGTGTGGCGCTGCCTCAGAAACGTAATAAATGTTCTCAATTTTGGCGACGCCACTTGATCAGCTTCGGAAAGTTTCTAGGCTTTTTAGGGTCGCAGCGCTTTAACAGCAGGAAATGGTGGGCCCAGAAGGACTCGAACCTTCGACCAATGGATTATGAGTCCAGTGCTCTAACCAACTGAGCTATAGGCCCGCGAGAAAGGATTCTACAGGCTTTCCAATTTGTTGGCGACGGGTTTGACGACGTTTAAATAAATCGCTCGTGTTGGCTGTGAAACTCAACCGCAAAAAAATGGGCGCTTAACAAGGGCCAAGTCGTCTAGCGGGCGACCGGTAATACTTGCCAAGCCATGCCTGCAAAAATTTTGCGTGACGGGCTATGATAGTGAAAATAAAGTATTATATTCATTTATATCGAAAAGCAGCTATTTCGAAGAGCAGGATGCAGGCTTCGATATGCTTCGTGACGTTGAATGAATTAAAACGGGCCTCGATTCCGTTTTACAATCGGGACAAAATGCCTGCGTAAAGATCCTCAATCGCATCTGCTTGCCTTGATTCTTTCGGTAAACCTCTGCTGTTTTTAAATCGGAACACAACCTCAGTCGCTAAATCGCGTGGGCCCAAAAAAACTCGAGTCCTAGGGCAATGGATTTGTGTTCCTCCGCGCTTACCAAATGGGTGACAGCCTCGGAGACGCTACTTTTTTCTAAGTGGTTGGCGACGGGTTTGACGGCGTTTCAATAAGTCTCTACAGTCGGCGTTGAAACTCAATCTCAAAAGATGGGTATTCAATGAGTGCGCAGACGCATGTAGCATCTGGCGAAACGATTAACGAATTTTAAGGACTTGATCCCAATTGGACAGGTACCTGTTTGGCTTAAAAGAGCCCCTGCCTGTCGATTGGCGCATTCTACCTTGGATTGGAGAATAGCTATGCAATCGATCACTCGCTTTCAAGCAATGAAAGCGGCTCAACAGAAAATATCGATGGTCACTTGTTATGATTTTTGGTCAGCGCAGCTGGTTGCAGAGTCTGCCGTTGACAGCATTTTGGTGGGCGACTCTTTAGCCGTTGTGATGCATGGATTCCCTTCGACGGTGCACGCAACGCTTGATCTGATGCTACCGCACGTTGCGGCGGTGGCTCGAGGTGCCGGCGATAAGATCATTATTGCGGATATGCCGTTTATGACGGCCAGCAGTGATTTGGCATCTGGCGTTGCCGTCGCGACGGCGCTGATTCAAGCGGGCGCCCATGCGGTTAAAATAGAAGGTGCGAAACACCAAAGAACATTGATTGCCCATTTGGTTGAAGCGGGGTTGCCGGTTGTGGGTCATTTGGGGTTGACCCCCCAGGCCGTTCTGCAGTTGGGCGGGCATCGGGTACAAGCGAAAACGGAAGCCACCGCGAAGGTATTATGCCAGGAAGCCGAGCAGCTTGAACGGGTTGGTATTGCTGCTTTGGTTTTGGAATGTGTGCCGGCGAAGGTCGCAAGTCTCATTGCCCAGTCCCTCGACTGCCCAGTGATTGGCATCGGTGCCGGGGTTCAGGTCGATGGACAAGTGTTGGTCCTCCAAGACTTGTTAGGGGCCAATCGGGGATTTCATCCTAAGTTCTTGCGACAGTACGCAGATCTGGCAGGGGATATACTTGGAGCGCTGAATCATTTTCATGAAGATGTTATCGAGGGCGCTTTCCCGGCGCGATGTGAAAGCTACGCATGAAAATCATCCGCACAACCAAGGATTTGCAAGCTTACCGAAAAACGCTTGCCAACTCTGTTGGCTTTGTCCCCACAATGGGCGCGCTGCATGCCGGCCATTGCGCTCTGATTGAGGCCGCAAAGGCCCGGCACCAACACGTCGTGGTGTCTATTTTCGTGAATCCGATGCAGTTTAATGAGGCGAAAGACCTTGAATGCTACCCGCGCACGGAGGCAGAAGATCAGCGATTGCTGGAAACCCTTGGTGTCTCGGCCCTGTTTCTCCCGCCGGTCACGGCTTTGTATTCCGAGGGCGATCATTACGCCGTGGATGAATTGTTATTGAGTCAGGATCGTTGCGGCGCCGCCCGCCCTGGGCACTTTCGAGGTGTGCTAACGGTCGTGCTAAAACTGCTCAATCTAGTGCAAGCTGATGCTGCCTATTTTGGGGAAAAAGATCATCAACAGTTCGAGTTGATTCAAGGCATGGCGTTGGCGCTGTTTTTAAAAACTCGGATTGAATCTGTGCCAACGGTACGCGAGGCCGACGGTCTTGCGATGAGTTCGCGCAATCGGCGATTGACCAAGACCCAGCGCAGGTTGGCTGCAAAACTGTATCCGTGTTTGCTGGATTCAGATTCCGATGGCGCCGCGCGCTTGGCACTAAACCATGCGGGTTTCTCAGTGGATTATGTAACAAGCGTTAAGGGTCGGCGGTTTGGCGCTGTTCGGGTCGGAGTCGCACCAGATGAAATTCGATTAATTGACAATGTGAGGATCAAAGCATGATCTTATGTCTCGATGTGGGTAATACGCAGGTCTATGGCGGCGTTTTTAACGAGGGTATCCTCATTACGCAATTTAGACGGACGTCCCAACTGCAAAGCAGTTCTGACGAGCTGGGCGTATTTTTCCGGAGTGTGCTGCGAGAAAATGATGTGGACCCCGCAACCATTCTCGAAATCGTTATTTGTTGCGTGGTCCCGGACCTTTTGTATTCCCTTCGCGCCTGCGCGCAAAAATACTTTGAAATTGAGCCACTTGTATTGCGACCTGGGGTCAAAACCGGCTTGAAGATCGCTTACCGGGATCCGAAAGAAGTCGGTGCTGATCGGATCGCGGATGCGGTCGGGGCCATAAAATTGTTTCCGGATCGACACTTGATTGTCGCAGATTTTGGTACCGCGACGACCGTCTGCGCAATTCGATCGGATCGAACCTTCCTTGGGGGGAATATCTTGCCGGGTGTGCGGTTGTCGATGGAAGCGCTCGAGATGAGGACGGCCCAATTACCCACGGTTGAAATTAAACCAGTGAAGAAGGCCATTGGTACGACAACGATTGAGAGTATTCAGACGGGCTTGTTTTGGTCGAACGTCGGCATGATTAAAGAATTGGTGAGTCGAATCACGGCGCAAGAGTTTCCGGATGAGTCGCCGCTAGTGGTCGGCACCGGTGGTTTTGTCCACCTGTTTGATAGCGAACAGATTTTTGACCACGTTGTTACCGACCTCATCCTTACTGGGTTGCTAGAGGTCTTACGGTTAAATCGTTAACACGCAGGCTTGGGCTTGATCAGAGGCTAAACGGGACGCCAGTGGTCCTGGCGCCAAGCGCCTACTTTGTCTCTGCTATGATAGGCTGAAATAAAAATAGGTCTCGGGCGAATGTTATTACGAAATGTCACACTATGGGATGGTTGTGGGTCAGGCTATTCGAGCGACTATGATGCTGTACGGATCTTGCCCGACGGCACCTTGCAGTGCACAACCTCAGACGATCGCATCAATAACGAGCCGGCAAAAGATCTCGCTGGGGCTTATGTGATCCCGGGCTTGATCGATGCCCATATCCACCTGTGTCTGGATCCGGAGGAATCCGATCCTTTCGCCCACGGTAAGGTTCCCGAAACGATCCAGCTGAAGGCGATGGCCTTACGCGCGAAAAAAATGGTTGAAGCTGGGATTACCGCCGCGAGAGACCTAGGCGGTGGTCAATGGCTCGAGCTCAAGATTCGAGATGCGATCTTAGCGGGCGAGATACCCGGCCCGCGACTGATCTGCGCGGGTCAACCGATAACATCCCCGGGTGGGCATTGCCATTTTTGGGGCGGAGAGGCTGAGGATACAGCGGCTGCGATGGCGGTGATTGCGCGGCAAGCCGAAGCGGGGGTTGATTTAATTAAAGTCATGGCAACCGGCGGCAACATTACGCCGGGTAGCAAGCCTATGGACGCGCAATTTGATGGTGCTGTGATGCAATCCATCGTAAACGAGGCCAATCGGTTGGGCTATTCGGTTGCAGCCCATTGTCATGGAACCGATGGCATTCGGCACGCCGCACATGCGGGCGTCACGACCATCGAGCATTGCTCATGGGTTGGGCCCAATGGTTGGGGTAAGCACTTTGACCTTGATTTGGCCAAGGACATCGCTAGGGCGGGTATTTGGATCTCTCCGACGGTCAACGCTGGTTGGGGTCGCCATCTGACCAATGAGAATTATATGGCGGCAATGAACACGCGGTACCAGACGATGAAGTCGAGTGGCTGCCAGTTTATCGCGTCCACTGATTCGGGGATCCCAAACGTTTTTCATGAGGATTTGCCCAAGGCGCTGGCTGTCTATCAGGCGGTAGCGGCATTCTCGAACGTTGAGACCTTACGAAGCGCGACCAGCGATTGCGCATTGGCCTTGGGCCTTGAAAACGTGACGGGTCGGGTAAAGGATGGCCTGTCGGCTGACTTAATGATTTTGTCAGAATCGCCCTTGAGTGATCTTCGCGCGCTGCAAAACCCGCTGGAGATTTATGCCCGGGGGGCTGCGGTTCTGTCCTCCTAAAGCGAAAGGCTCATGATGGCTGTGAATTCAATTTAACCCTAAGTCCAATTGATATGGTGGACCTCAACAAGCGGCGTATCCTGAAACTCCTCCTGGGCAGCGGCGCGGTCGCTTCAGGGTTATGGGGTCTGGTCGTGTTTCAGAATAGGGGTGGACTGTGGCAGCTTGGATCCACCACGCCAAGGGCGCAGGGTGAGCGCAATCCAGCGGATCGGCTTAATCTCGGTGCGCAAGAGCCCCTGTTGCCGGATCAGGCAGAATTCTTAAGATCCTTCGGGTTTTCTCAGCAGCAAGTCGATCAGATGCTGCTCAATGCCCGGAAAATGCAGTCTCCAGATCGAGTTTCGCCTGATGACGTTTTTCTCAGCCCGGACCAGCGCGCAGTCATGCCGACCACCCTTGCCAGGCTGACTCGAGCTCAGCGCCATTTTGGGCATGGCTATTTCAATATTTTAGGGTTTAATCAGTTGCTTAAATCTGCCGCCGCAACGACTGGGATTGAACGGTTTTCGGTTGACGAAATGGGGCTCTTGCAATGGTTGTTTTATCAAGATGCCGCGACCTACGGGTTCATGGGGCAGCGGGTTGCTAAAGACCTGTTGGTAGACTTGCGCCCCAGTTTATTGCACTACGACGCGCTCTCAGGTCAGTATTTGTACAAGCGCCGGGCGAAGCCGTTATTTGACCGTATGCGCGCTGATATTGGGACGGATCTAATCTTAACCTCTGGCGTGCGGGGGATCCCTAAGCAGAGTGCATTGTTTCTGACAAAGCTTATTGCGTGTGATGGCAATGTTTCGATGGCCTCGCGGAGTCTCGCGCCGCCGGGCTATTCTTTTCATTTATCTGGTGATTTTGACGTCGGGTCCTCCCAATTGGCGGGCGAAAATTTCTCGCGTGCCTTCGCGCGTTCAGAGGTCTATCGCAAAATGCAGAGACTGCCCTATGTTACCTTGCGCTATCCGGATCAAAACCAAGCCGGGGTTCGGTTTGAACCGTGGCATGTTAAAGTGGTCGAGTAGTGGGTTAGAAATTTGCCGCGTGCGACGCGAACGCGCAAAAAAGTGGGAACACTGAGGCGGCTCGCTAGGGTTTGTAAGACCGTTTTAACAAGGCCGCTTTGATACGATAGTTTATGCAAGCAGCTTTAGTCCGTAAGGGTTAGGGCGTCAGTTTTAGGGAAAGGGGTCGAGTAATGAAGACGAGTACAAAAGTCATTTTAGTGTTTGTGGTTTGCCAGATTTTAATTTTGGTAGGCAGCCCGTTTGGCTATCGATCGGGCCTGTTTGATTTGATGACCGCCTTAGGCGGCTTTGCCATTGCTTTTGCTGGGGGCGCTTTGTGTTTACTCGCCATTATTGGCTTGGTGATTGCTGGCTTGGTTCGTAAACAGTCGCTAGATAGAGGCGCGCTGCTCGTGGCAACGGTGTTGGCATTGGTGCCGGTCGGCTTTGTTCTGCCACAGATGCAAAAAGCCAATAGCGTGCCGCCCATTCACGATATCACAACGAATCCGATGGACCCGCCCGTGTTTTTTGAAATCAAAAAACGCCGGGTTCATGCCCTCAATGACTTGGTCTATGGCGACGCAGAGCGGTCCGCTGAAGATATGGAAGCTCTGCAGGATGAATTTTATCCGGATCTTGAAACCCTGCTGACCTCACTAACCGTTGCGGAAAGCGTAGCGCAATCGGAGGCCGTGCTTCGGCAGATGGGTTTAGAGATTATTAATGTGGATCCAGCACTGGGCGTGGTTGAAGCGACCGACACAACGCAATGGTTTCAGTTTAAAGATGACCTGATTGTTCGGATTCGGTCTGAAGGTGGCCAAACGCTCATTGATCTGAGGTCGGTTTCCAGGGTGGGGCAGAGCGACTTGGGGGTGAATGCTGAGCGCATTCGAAGGTTTGTTCAAGGCTTTGAAAGTCCATCGTCATAGTGCATCAACTTGAACTAGGCAGCCGCGACGAATAACCCTACTGGGTCCGTATGCGGACGCTTAAGCGTGTGCGATGAGACGGGCCCGCTAAGCCTTTGATAGCTTTTGACGGATAAGATCATTGACCTGTTTGGGGTTGGCTTTGCCCTGTGTCGCTTGCATCACTTTGCCAACGAAAAACCCCAGCAGTTTATCTTTACCGGCTCGAAGATCCGCGGCTTGCTTCGGGTTCTCGGCGATCAAAGCATCGATTAAGGGCTCGATGGCACTCGCATCCGACACTTGCTCAAGCTGATTTTTCTCAACGTAATCGCCCGCCGATTCGGTTTGCTTCGACCAGAGCGCGGCAAAAACTTCTTTTGCAATCTTGCCTGAGATGACCCCTTGATCGATGAGTTGGATCATCTCGCCAAGATGTTTTGGGCTGATCGGGCAAGCGGCAATGCCGAGCTCATGTTCGTTGAGCTTTGATAAAAGATCGCCCCGGACCCAATTCGCGGCGGATTTGGCATTGCCGCTGAAAGTTAAGACCTCATCAAAGTAATCGCCAAGCCTTCTATCTTGCGACAACAGCACGGCGTCCGAGGCGCTGAGTTCGTGCATGGTTTGATAGCGCTGAGCTCTCGTACCGGGAAGTTCAGGCAGTTGAGCTTGAATTTCCTCGATGAACTCAGCGGTTAACAGCACTGGTAGTAAGTCTGGTTCCGGGAAATAGCGATAGTCTGTCGCGGTTTCTTTGCTCCGCATCGATCGAGTTTCATGCCGGTCTGGATCGAACAACCGCGTATCTTGAATAAGGGTGCCGCCCGCTTCGAGAACGCTGATTTGACGTTCGGTTTCGAAATGAATGGCTTGTTCTAAAAACCGGAATGAGTTGAGGTTTTTAATTTCAGAGCGGGTTCCGAGGGTTTCGGCGTCTTGGCGGCGAACCGAGATGTTCGCATCGAAACGGAGCGAACCTTCGGCCATATTGCCATCACAAACTTCGAGATACGTCAGCAGTTGATGGATGGCCTTGGCATAAGCGACCGCCTCCGCTGCATTTTTGATGTCAGGCTCGGAGACAATTTCGAGCAAAGGCGTGCCGGCTCGGTTCAGATCAATGCCTGTGTGGCCTGGTTTGAAGTCGTGAACAGACTTGCCGGCATCCTCTTCAAGGTGGGCGCGAGTGATTCGAATGATTTTATCTGTGGCGTCTGATGTTTGGATCGTGATTTCACCGCCCAAGACAATCGGGTGGTCCATCTGGGTAATTTGATAGCCTTTGGGTAAATCGGGATAGAAATAATTTTTTCGGTCAAATCGTGACTCTTGATTAATCCTGGCGCCAATACTGAGCCCGAATTGAACGGCTTTTTTGAAGACTTCAGCATTGACGCTTGGCAGAACGCCCGGCATGCCAAGATCAATCGCGCAGGCTTGGCTGTTGGGTGGTTGGCCAAATAGGGTACTTGCGCCGGAGAAAATTTTTGATCGGGTGTTAAGTTGGGCGTGAATCTCAAGTCCAATATCGATCTGCCAACCTGCAGGAATGCTCACAAAACCTCCGGTGGCGTTAACGTATGCCAGTGTGTGGCTTGTTGAAACTGATGCGCTGCCTGCAGGAGCGGTCCTTCCTGCAGATAATTACCAATGAGTTGTAAGCCAACCGGCAGCCCATTGGCGAGTCCTGCTGGGATGCTCATTGCGGGGACGCCTGCCAAGCTTGCCGAAATGGTAAAAATGTCTTGAAGATACATTTCAACCGGGTCGCTTGCTTTTTCGCCGAGTGGAAAAGCGGGGGTCGGCGCTGTCGGGCCGGCGATGACATCGACGTGTTCAAACGCTTTAACAAAGTCTTCTTTGATGAGACGACGGATTTTTTGAGCGCGATGATAAAAGGCATCAAAGTAGCCGGCGCTGAGTGCAAAGGTGCCGACCAGGATACGTTTTTTAACTTCCTCGCCAAATCCCTCACCGCGCGAGCGTTGATACAAATCTTGAAGGTTCTCAGGATCAGAGCAGCGATGGCCGTAACGAATACCGTCAAACCGAGCGAGGTTCGCCGAGCATTCAGCTGGCGCAATTACGTAGTAAGCACTAACACTATAAGGTGTATGGGGCAGTGAGACGTCGACGAGGGTCGCGCCAAGGGATTCATATACAGCAAGTGCCTCGCGGATGCTGCGCTCAACTGCAGGGTCTAGGCCCTCTGTAAAAAATTCCCGGCAGACGCCGATCCTTAAGCCCTTAATATTACTGCCTAGACTTTCGGAAAACCTTGGTACAGGTTCCGTGAGCGAGGTCGAATCCCGAGGGTCATGACCTGCCATATGCTCCAATAAGATCGCGGCATCCCGCGCGGTGCGCGTCATCGGACCGGCTTGATCGAGGCTAGAGGCAAACGCAATCATGCCCCACCGAGAGATCCGGCCGTAGGTTGGCTTGAGTCCGGTGAGACCGCACATCGCCGCCGGCTGACGAATCGAGCCGCCCGTATCGGTTCCTGTACTGGCGGCGCAAAGCCCTGCTGCAACGGCGGCCGCTGAACCGCCTGATGAACCGCCTGGAATCAATTGAGGGTCCCAAGGGTTGTGGACGGCGCCAAAATAGCTGTTTTCGTTAGATGAGCCCATCGCGAATTCGTCCATATTGGTCTTGCCGAGCGTGATCGCGCCGGCGTCTGCCAGTTTTTCTGAGCAAGTTGCCGTATAGGGCGCGATGAAATCGCTGAGCATCTTTGAGCCGGCGGTAGTTCTGTGGCCCTGTAAACAAAAAATGTCTTTTTGCGCGATTGGAATGCCGGTGAGAGGACGCGCGTCGCCTTGTGCAAGGCGCGCATCGGCGCGACCAGCGGCATCAAGCGCTGTCTCTGCCTGAATCGAGATAAAGCTGTTCAGCGCTGGGTCTAGGGCATCAATCCGAGTGAGATAATGTTGCGTTAACTCGGTTGCTGAAACATCCCGATTGCGAAGCGCCTTTTGTAAATCGGTAAGGGTTGCGAAGTTTAAGTTCACTCGATCACCTTTGGGACAAAATAAAGGCCTGCCTCATAAAGTGGGGCGTTTTGACTCAAGGCGCTTGGGTTGATGGTTTCTGTCACCGAGTCGGCTCTTAGCGACTGATGGCGTTCAAGCGGGTGGGCAAGCGGCCGGACGTTTGCAACATCGAGAGATTGCATTTGTCCAACCAGGGCAAGGACCTCATTGAGTGCGTCCAAGGTTGCCTTTGATTTGCCTGGCTCAAGAGGCAGGGCCGCAAGGGTCGATAGTTCGACAAGCGTTGTTTCGTTCACGAGGTCGTTCACAATATGCTTTCTATAAGAAGAGGCGCAAATGCTAAATGGTTACCAAGCAGAGTGCAATTCTCGTTACTGGTGGACCCCGAACTGAATGTTTGAATAATGGAAGAAAGATGCAAAAAATTGTTGAAGAACAGTGTGTTAGTTATATTTAATCTTGTCTCTTTGGAGACTGCAGTGGTAAAGTAATGAGCTGACCGGCGGCTTTTAAAGTTGCGATAAAAGGGCCTGAAACAGGGTCGTCAAGGCGCGTTTTTAAAGCGAAGTGAGGTCGGTTTAGGGCAGTAGGTTGAGCGTGTGGCGCGCGATGAAATGTTGTCCTTGGAATGATTCAGTGTCTAAGTGCAGCGGATGCAAGCGATGTATCTGCTTGTTCTGGCAGTTAATTTTGAAGTAGAAAGCGGGCGGCTAAGCGATGTTCAAGAAAATTCGAGGTCTGTTTTCTAACGATCTGTCTATTGATCTGGGGACGGCCAATACGCTTATTTACGTTCGTGAGCGGGGCATTGTCTTAAACGAGCCATCCGTTGTCGCGATTCGCCAACACAATAACCAAAAGTCCGTCGCAGCCGTTGGAATCGATGCCAAGCGTATGCTGGGCCGAACGCCGGGTAATATCACCGCGATCCGTCCGCTGAAAGATGGTGTTATTGCGGACTTTCAGGTGACGGAAAAAATGCTTCAGCATTTTATCAAGAAGGTCCATGAAAACAGTTTTATTCGGCCAAGTCCTCGGGTTTTAGTCTGTGTGCCTTGCCAGGCAACCGAGGTTGAACGACGCGCGATTCGCGAGTCGGTCATTAGCGCTGGTGCTCGGGATGTTCGATTAATTGAAGAGCCGATGGCCGCAGCGATCGGTGCGGGACTGCCCGTGCACGAGGCGGTGGGCACCATGGTTGTGGATGTCGGTGGCGGCACCACTGAAATCGCTGTCATCTCGCTCAACGGTGTGGTGTATTCTCAGTCTGTAAGAGTTGGTGGCGATCGCTTTGATGACGCCATCACAGCCTATGTTCGGCGCACTCAGGGCAGTTTGATTGGTGATGCAACGGCCGAGCGCATTAAAGAGGAAATTGGCACGGCATTCCCGAGTGACATTGTTCGGGAAATTGATGTCCGTGGCCGAAACCTGGCGGAAGGTATCCCAAGAAGTTTCACGCTCAACAGCAACGAAATTCTTGAGGCACTGCAAGAGCCGCTGCACATTATTGTTCAAGCGGTCAAAGCGGCGCTGGAGCAGACGCCCCCTGAACTGGCCTCTGATATTGCGGAGTCCGGTTTGGTCCTAACCGGGGGTGGTTCACTACTACGCGGACTTGATCAGTTGCTAGCCAATGAAACTGGGTTGCCCGTAATCATTGCGGAGGACCCGCTAACTTGCGTGGCGCGAGGGGGCGGCAAAGCGCTTGAGATCATGGATAATCTTGGGGTTAGTGATCTCCTGTCAATCTAGGACTGGTACGCCTAGGCTTTGATCGCGCGTTTACAGCATCCGCTGAGGTTTTATGAAACAGCTGTTTTTGGCACGCTCGAATCCACGCAACCAAGCCTTCGTTTTGTTTTTGGTGAGCCTTATCCTATTCGTTGTTGATGGTAAGAGCGCTGCCTTAAAACCTTTGCGGCAAGCAGCGGGTTCCTTGGTTGAGCCGATCATCTGGTTGGCCGTTCTGCCTAGACTGATTGCAGAGCAGGGATCGTCTTTTTTTGAACTTCGAGATCAACAGCTTGAGCTTTCCGAGTTAGGTCGGTTGAGTGAAACGCTGCAAGCACGACAGTTAAAATTTGAAGCCTTGTTGTCTGAGAATAACCGGTTGCGGGCTTTGTTGGGGTCATCCGCGAAGGTAAGTGATTTGGTCTCGATTGCCGAAGTAGTGGGCATTAGCCCCGATCCTGATCAGCAGTATGTCATGGTTGATAAAGGACTCAATGACGGGGTTTTTGTCGGCCAGGCAGTCATTGATGCGACCGGCCTTGTTGGCCAGGTGGCAGAAAGTACCACCAATCTCAGTAAGATCCTACTTGTGACCGATCAGAGTCATGCGGTGCCGGTGTTGAGTGTCAGAACGGCGTCGCAGCTTATTGTCGAGGGCACGGGTAACCGTAATCTGCTTTCGATGCGCCATGTATCGGAGTCGTTGGATTTAAAGGTTGGGGACCTGCTTGTAACGTCTGGACTCGGGCAGCGCTTTCCCAGCGGTTATCCGGTTGCAGAGATCGCGCGCTATGAACTTACGCCAGGCGCCGCGTTTGCTGAGGTGTTGGTCAAACCGTTATCCCAACTACAAACCCTAAATCATGTCTTGTTGGTTTTTGACTCGGCAGAGGACCTGACCCCCGACGTCGCTCTGGAAACCAGAGGGTCCGCCGATGGCTGAACCGTTCGTGAAAGGGCGCTGGATTATCTTCGTGAGTCTGTTGTTGGCCATGGCGCTCGTCTTGGTTCCGTTGCCCGCTTCGGCGCCGTTCGAGCTGAACTACTTAAGGCCGGATTGGATTGCCCTGGTCTTAATCTATTGGATTCTCGCCGTGCCAGAAAAGGTTGGAGTCCCAGCCGCGTTTTTCCTGAGTTTGATAACAGATTTGGTTGTGGGCACGCCGTTTGGTTTTCATGGTCTTAGTTTTGTGACACTTGCGGCTTTAGCGAAGAGCAGCTATCAGCAGGTACGTATGCTGGAGATCTGGCAACAATCGATATTGATTGCAATCGCGCTGATGATTGTGAGTGGCATTCAACTGCTGATGATGACGCTAATGCTTGATCGATCGTCCAATCTACTGCAGTTTATGAAGCCGATCACCAGTGCGCTCTTTTGGCCGTGGGTATTTCTACTTTTGCGGATTTGTCGCCGCCGTTACTTATAAATTTGGTGTTTTGGATAGAATCGACCCTTTATTAGGCGTCTCATTTGGGGCGGCGGAGTAAAACAGTTCATGCATCAGTGTATTTTAGCATCGGCCTCGCCAAGGCGAGTGGAACTCCTGCAGCAAATTGGACTCCAATTTTCAGTTAGGCCGTCAGATATCGATGAGCGTCTGTTGGGTGACGAGCAACCGGGTGATTATGTTCAGCGATTGGCCATTGAAAAGGCGAGGGCGCAAGACGCGGCAGGCCAGCTTGTCATCGCCGCTGATACGATTGTTTTGATCGATCAATCGATTTTAGGGAAACCAACAGATAAGGCACAGGGTTTAGAGATGCTGATGCGATTATCTGGCCGGTCCCATCAGGTGATGACGGGCGTTGCGCTTTCTGGGCCCGGTGGGCTGATTACGCAAACTGTTGTGTCTACCGTCCGGTTTAAACCATTTGATCGGGCCTTTGCAGAACGTTATTGGGCCTCTGGTGAGCCCAAGGATAAGGCCGGAAGCTATGGTGTTCAGGGGTTAGGTGCGGTCTTTATCGAGCATCTTGAGGGCAGCTATAGCAATGTCATGGGACTGCCGTTGTTTGAAACCGCGCAAATGTTAGAAACCATGGGTGTACGAATCATTT
>Ga0233444_10002928_pt1 | contig 17375 bp, 16 predicted proteins | sample SI_124_October20_6_FD_182792 | JGI IMG/M metagenome (GOLD analysis project Ga0233444, IMG submission 182792) | Seawater microbial communities from Saanich Inlet, British Columbia, Canada - SI_124_October2016_10_MG | ecosystem: Environmental > Aquatic > Marine > Inlet | place: Canada: British...
TCGACTGCGTGTCATTGGCGGTCCAGCGAAAGCCAATGCCAATGTCATTGTCAAACGGGTGCGGCGCTTTTTCTTCGCGGTCATCCCACATATGTTCGGTTACCAGCCCGACGTCTGTGCCGCTGTTGAAAAGATTATAAAAGGTATATTCAAAGCCCCAAGTGGCGCGCGTATAGTCCACTTCGTCGAACGCCGAGTTGAGTGTCGGCACGGGGCCGGCGAAACGGTTTTGCTTGCCTTGTGCGGCCTCTAGCTTCCACAACCAAGAGCCGAGCGTGGCTTGCACGTCGAGCCCAATCTGCGTTTGATAGGCGTAATAGGCTTGTAACTTGGGCAGATTATTGGCCGCCGAAAACACCCCCGTGGCGAGCAATTGCGGGTCACGCGAGGTGCCTTTAAAGCCCGACAGGCCGACATCAAACGGGCCGATATTATGTTGATAGCGCAGCGCATAATCTTCTGTGCGGCGGGCCTCGCGGCTTTCGAACAGGCTGGTATTATCGTCGACCACAAACCCCAAATTGGGCCGCCCCGTTACCGGATCATTATATTGGCGGATGCGGAAAAACGGCAAAACATAGCCCGTTAACGTGCCAAAGCGCGCGCTATAGGCAAGCTTTACCATCGGTTGGCCAAGCTTGGCCTCGCCATCGACGCTTTCGACATTGTCGGTCTGATTGATGATATCCACCAAGTGGAGAAACTCAGTGACCCCCCAAAACTCTTTATCGGCGCCAATGGTCAGCTCAAATGGCCCGCGCAAATAACGATATTTGGCTTCGCGTAAATCCATATGGCTGCGTTCGTGATCGTACTGGTCGTAGCGGCCAAACGGTTTTACAATCACCGCATGGCGGCCCGAGCGCGAATAGAGCCCTAACTCAAATTCGCCAGCCAAAGAGGTGAAATTCTCTTCCATGGCCTCGGCGCGCCCAGGCTTCGGGAAATGACGCGCTTCCAGCTCCACATGGCCATCAAAGTCAATCTCAAAGGCTGCGGCTTTGTCTGCCGCGATTGCCAGAAACGCAAGGAGAAGGGGGAGGAAAGGCGCGCGCGACATGGTTAACGGGCTCGTTTCAAACTATCTTGATTGAAATCCGCTTCGGTGAGACCGGTTTGAAATTCATAGTCGTCCCAGCGAAGGGTTGTTGTTTTTTTCGTCACATGGTTCTCCATGAACAATTCGTGAGCCCGCCAATATTTGTCGAGATAGAGCTGATAGTCGTTAAATGTCAGCGTTTTCAGCAGCGCATTTTTGCGGTCATAATAGACCACTTTGCGAAGCTGATAATCGGTCGTGTCGGTATAGCTAATCGTGCGGGTATAGCCCGAATGTTTATACAGCGGGCGACGTTCCGTGACATGGCAGGTCAGCTCCCCGCAGGGCTCGTCGCGCAACCATTTGTAAGAAAACTTGCCTACTTCTTGTGCTGAGAAATCTTCAAAGGCAAATTCACTGCCCATGAAAGGGCCTGATTTATTCACCGAGCTGATGCGTTTCACGCGTTTCAGCGCGGGCAAAAACATCCATTGCTCATCGGGGTCGAGAATATGGGCATAGGTCAGCATGGCCGTGCCAGCGACATCGGAGGGTTCGTTGAAAATCATCATCGACCAATCGCCATCCTTGGGGTTTTTATTTTCTAATGTATTAAAGCCCAAACGACGCTCGCTGACATCGCCATTGGCATTGGTCAAAATCATTTCCATCTCGGTTCGCGTATTGCCAAACCCGAGGTTCATGGCGTCTGATTTTTGAGCAATGGCCAGCCCGCGCGCGTCGGGTTGGTCGGGGCCTGGCAGTTCGGCTCGCGCTGGCGAGGCCAAAAGCAAGGGGGAGAGGGCCGCAAAGCTGAGGCTTAGGGCGAAGGCAGCGCGTTGGGTGGTTTCGACTAAATTGAGTGTCATTTTTATCTCCATTATTCAGCAGGTTGGGCTGCGGTGCCGTCGGTCTTGGGTTCAAGATCGTCGGTTTGGCCACGGCTATCGAGTGCGATGAGCAGCGGCGGCAGCAATAAGAAGTCAAGAATCAAGGCCATGAAAATGGTCAGCGCCACAACGCGGCCCAACATGGCATTGATTAAAAACGGCGATAGGGTCAGCACCATAAAGCCGGCGATGAGCACGAAAGAACATACCCAAAGCGCCGTGCCGACGGTGGCGAAACTATAGCGCACGGCATTGATCGATGTGTAGCCCATGTCCACGCGGGCGTGACGATATTTACTCAACATATGCACGGTGGCATCAACGATGAGGCCAATGGCTGTGGCGCCCACAAAGGCTGTCCAAAAGCCAACCTCGGTTTGGTATAGGGAGAAAAACCCCATGGCCACAGCTGGCGGGGCAATATTGGGCAGCAGGCTAATCAGGCCCAAGCGCAAGCTCCGCAGAGCCAGCATCAGGCAACCAGAGATGAGCACAAAGGCGATGAGCGTGCCCGTGGTCATGGCGTTAAAGTTTCGCTCGCCGATATAAGAGAACATCACCGATTGCCCCGATGGGTCGACGTGCATGCGTTCTGGCGCATTGGCGATGAGCCAATCCATGGCCCGGGCTTGCAAAACTTTCATTTCCGCCGTGCTCAAATCTGTGAGCGTGACCACCAAGCGCGAGGCTGATTTATCGACATTTAATTGGTCGTTCAGGTCGAGCCCATAAGGCAAAGACATTTCATAGAGCAGCACATATTGCGCCGCCATATCGCGGCTCTCGGGCACGGCGTAATAGTCTTGATTGTCGCCATTGAACGAGCGGTTGATGCGTTTTACGACATCTGAGAAAGCCGCCACATGTTCTACTTCGGGTTGGGCGCGCATGTAATTTGCGAAATCATTTATCGTTTGGAGGTAATCCGGGTCGGCGACCGAGCCCGTTTCGCCGCCGCTGAACGAATAATTGATGATGTAAATACTGGTCAGATTATCCGCGGCCCAATCCGAGGCTTGGCGGAAATCCATCGTCTCGTCGAAATATTCGACAAAACGGTCATTGAAAGTCAGGCGCGGCAAAAGAGCGGCCCCGACCAGTGAGAAAGCCAACATGGAAATCAGCAAAGGCTTGCGCTTGGCAATCACCATATCGGCAAGCCAGCCCATCCAACGGCTTTGCGTATCGACCGCTTGGCTGGCTTTCATCGGCAAAATGGCCAGTAAGGCGGGGAACAGGGTCATCGATAAAACCCATGCATAAATGGCGCCAATGCCAGCAAATGCGCCGAGGTCGCGATAGGGCGGGGCATCCGAGAACTGCAAGCTGAACAGGCCAATGGCCGTGGTCACCGAGGTGAGGAATACCGGCTGTGCGTTAATTCTCAGGCTTTCGACAATCGCGGCTCTTTTTTCCAGCCCCTTGCCTTGCGACACCAAGGCGGTGATTAGAATATGCACGCAATCGGCCACCGCAACGGTGAGGATAATGGTTGGCGCGCCCGAGGCCGGCGACGATAACGGAATGCCCAACCAGCCGCCCGTGCCCATGGCCATAGCGGTCGATAGGGTGACCGCAATCATGGTCGCGAGGGTTCCGAAAAATTTGCGCGTGGTCACGATAAGCACCACGGCGATGAGCAAAAACATAGTGGGCGTGAGGGTTTTTAAATCTTGCTGCGCCGCTTCGGAAAACGAATTCGACAGCATTTGCGAGCCCGTCAGCTCGATGCGAATATCTGGATATTTGGCGCGCATGGCCTCATGCAATTGCCGCGCGGCCGAGACGATGGAGGTGGTGGCAACGACATCATCTTTGGGCGGGCGCAGGGAAACCAAAACGGCGGCTGTGCGTTTGTCTAGGGAGAGAAGGCGTCCGGCCAGCAGCGGCTCGCTTAAAATCGTGTCTTCGATATAAGCAATTTTATCTGCCGAGATATCGGCCGGGTCTTCCAATAGCGAGCGCACTTCTAGGTCATCTTGGCCAACGGCGCGGGTGTTTTGAAAATTGGTCAGACTATCGACGCGGGTAGAGAAAGGGATTTGCCAACCCGCCTCGGTCATTTCATAGGCCAGGTTCAAGCCGTCGGGCGAGGTGGCCGCGCTGCCGTCTTTGGGTTGATAAACGAAAAACAGTGTATCTGGGCTGGAGTAAGTGCGCTCCAGCTCCTCAAAAGCCGTTAAATAGGGATTATCATTGGAAAAGAAATAACGATAATCATTGGTAAATCGCAAATTCTGGCCGCCCATACTGGCGACGGCCGCGAGAATAAGCGACAGAAAAATCACCAAAAAGGGGCGGCGGGTAACAAAATCGCCATATTGTTGCATGGTAAACGGCATGAGGTTTCTCCTGTGTTTTGCCAACCATATATAGAGTTTCGATTTTAATTGTCAAACTAGACAGTTTAGTTTAGTAAAAATGAATGGGTATAAATTCGTCCACATCTGCGGGTCTGCCAGCGCGGGGTCGCCCGAAGGATGCGAGTAAGAAGGAAGACATCTTACTGGCCGCCTCTGATTTGTTTTTGCAGCGTGGGTTCCATGGCACGTCGATGGATGCTTTGGCCCAGGCGGCTGGCGTGTCTAAGGCGACGGTCTATTCGCATTTCACCGATAAAAACGCGCTGTATCAGGCTTTGATTAAAAACAAAGTGAAGGATTATCAGCTGGATGATTTTTCGCCGCATTTAAGCTGGGATATGCAGGCCGACCTGACCATGATCAGCACGAAAATTCTCGACCTTGTTTTTGATGAAAAGGCCGTGGCGATGTTGCGGATGGTGGTTTCTGAGCAGCAGAAGACACCGGCTCTGGGGGATTTATTTCGCATCTCCGGTCCGCAAATTGTGTTTCAGCAGGTCAGTGATTATTTCGCCGAACAAAAACGCTGTGGGGTCGATTATCTGGGCGACCCAGAAGAAGACTGTGGCTTGCACTCCGGCCTGTTGATCGAGCATCGGATGATGATGCAAGTGCTGATTGGCAGCCAAGGCGTGCCAAAAAAGGCGGAGCGGAAATTGCAGGCAGAAGCTTCGGCGCGCCGCTTTATCGCGGTCAAGAAATCCGAAGCCAGTGCCCGCTAATCTCCTTTAAAGGGGCTAGTCATCGGCCTCGTCGTGGTGGCGATGGCGCTTCATATGTTCGGCGATATTGCGCCGCGCTTCGGGCGATAGGCCTTGCGCCATATCCCGTAAGGCGCCATGAAAATTTTCATTCACTTGAGCCGCAGCTTTTTGCGAACGGTCCAGCGAGGCGGTTATTTCTAGCGGGTCGGGGGTTTCGGCATTCAAGCTTTCCCGAAAGTCGCGCCGTGCCGCCCGCACTTCTCTCGCCGCTTTGGCCAAAGCCGCTCGGCGTTCGCTAAACACTTTTTGGGCCAGCGCTTTATCGTCGCCCTCTAGGTAGCGCAAGAACCGACTTTCGGCTCGGTCGAGGCGCTTTTCAATCCAATTGCTATCGGCGCGGATGTTTTTCCATTTCAGGGCATAAAAACCAGCTCCGCCGATGATGAAAAAATTCAGCGCAAGCGAGACGATTAAAGCCGTATAGATTATTTTTTTATTTTCTAACATGTTAGCTCCTATAGAGGTTCGGTTGGGAGGAATGCAGTGGAAATAATTTCGAGCGAGGCCAGCGGATCGCCAGCTCCCGTCAGGGTTTCAAAAATCACCGGCGCGATGATAAAGCCAGCCACGAAACACGCCGCCAGCGCCGTCATCGCCGCCCCGACGAAAGAGGCCTGTCGGCTCACTTTTCGGCCAAAGGAAAGATGAACAACCTCACCTTGGGGGCGCGGCATTTGGGCCTTTAACTGATCTTTCAAAGACTGCATCACGCGATCGGTTACTTGCGCGGAGGGCTCTGGCAGGCGCGCGTCGAGCCAATCGTCTAGGCGTCTTTCGCGGGCAAATAAAGCGGCTGCTTCGGGCTCCTGCGCGAGCAGCTGGTCTAAACGCGCTTGCGCATCCTCCGGCCACCTATCTGTCTGGCTGCCATAGGCGGTCAGCAGGGCTTCGAAGTTTTCAAGAGGGGTTTGCTTTGGGGGCATAGGATGGCTCATCGTTAAATCATTTCTATCGGGTCAGGCTGGGTGGCTAAAACTTGGTGCAATTTGGCACGGGCGCGGCGCAAAATAGATTCGAGCGCGGCAATGCTTAGGCCCATGGTCTCGGCCGCTTCGCGCTGTTTCATGTCTTTATAGTAAACCAGCTCGACGGCTTGCTTTTGGTCTGCGGTCAGCGTTTCCAGCGCGGCGCGAATAAGTCTATCTCGGTCTGCGACGGCCAATAATTCTTCGGCATTGGCACTTGGGTCCGAGGGCTCGCGGATGTCGTCTATATGGGTGGTGGGCCGGCGTCGACGCAAAATATCGATGCAGCGATTGCTGGCCACGCGAAACAACCAAGTTGTTACTTTCGCTTGTCCGCTTTGCCAATTGCCAGCGCTTTTCCAAACCGAGGCAAAAACATCTTGGGCGGCTTCTTCGGCCTCGGCCAAATTGCCAAGTTTGCGCTGGCAAATATGCAACACATAGCTCAGGTGGCGGCGCATCATCTCTGCGCCTGCCGCTTGGTCGCCGCGGCCAATGGCGGCGAGTAATTCGTCATCTGTCTGGCGCAGTTGCAAATCCACCTCCGGAGCAGGCCTGTTTATATTGCTTGCGTTTTTCAAGGCTCACCTATTCAAGTCTAGCGGCTCGTTTGCGCTATTCAATGGGTATAACGCGAGGGCACGCCAAAACCTGTCAGCCGAGCCATGGTCGTCGGGTCGCGCTGCGCCTTCAGGCGCTTAAGAGGGCTTGAAAGGCAATCTGGCGGGCGCTGGCCGCATCTTTTTGGGCGATGGCCGCCGTTAGCTGCGCATAGTCTGCAAGCGGTGGGCCGCTTTGGCGGTGGCGCAAGCTCCAGCGGGTTAAATGCTGCGGGTAGGCGGCGAAAATATTATCGGCTGCCGCATAAAGCGCCGCTAAAAAAGCAACTTCGGCTTCCAGCTCGCGCGATTGCTGCAAATCCCGTAGGGCGTTTTGTAACGTCGAATTAGCCGTCTCACTGGCGCGCGAGGCGGCCAGAGCGGCAAAGCTTGGCTCCAAAGCCAGTCGAATATCCATCGCATCGGCCAGCCATTTATCGAAAAACGGCTGGCTTGTGCCGTCGGCCTGTTTGTCGAGCCAATGCAATATATCGGCGTCCCAAAGCGCCCAGGCCTCGCGCGGCGCCACCAAAGTGCCAACCCGTGGGCGGGCGACAATCAGCCCTTTGCCGCTTAAAATACGAAACGCCTCGCGAACCACCGTGCGCGAGACGTGATGAGCGGCGCAAATCTCGGCGTCGGAGGGCATTTTTTGCCCTTCGGTTAGGTTTTGCGTCAAAATAGGGAGGGCAAGGGCCTCCGCAAGCGCATCTGTGCGTCTTTGTTCTCTAGCCATAGAGAGTAAACTGGGCTAATTCGGTGAATAGGTCAACAATAGTATGATTATTAAATATTATTTTCCGTAATCCATGAAGATAACGCGGCACCTATCTCATCTGGGCTATCTTCTTGGATGAAATGCGTGCCAGAAACGGTGACTTCGGTCTGATTTGGCCACGTGCGGCAAAATTCGCGCTGGGGGCCGACCAAAATCGAGCCCGGGTCGGCATTGATAAACAGTTTCGGCATTGGGCTGGCGGCCATGAAGGCTGCATATTCTTCTGCCACGGCCACCACGTCGGCGGGTTCGCCGGCAATGGGGATTTGGCGTGGCCATGTGAGTGTGGGGCGACGATCTTCGCCTGCGGTTGCAAAGGGGGCGCGATAGACCGCCATTTCGGCGTCTGTCAGGTCGCGGATAATCGAATTGGGCAGCACGCGCTCCACAAAGACGTTTTTCTCCAACACAATTTGTTCGCCCATGTCGGAGCGGAAAGCTTGAAAAATATCGCGCGCGCCCTCTGGCCAGTCAGACCAGCTGGCGATGGCTTGCACGATGCCTTCCATATAGCAAATGCCAGATACCGCCTCGGGGTGGCGCGCGGCATAGTGAAAGCCCAGAGCGCTGCCCCAATCGTGGATAACCAAAATAATATCTTGCGATATCCCTAACGCCTCTAGAGCGGCTTCGAAATACTGGCTCTGTTCGGCAAATCGATAGCGCTCGGGCCCGCTGTCTTCGAGTTTATCGCTATCGCCCATGCCGATTAAATCAAGCGCAATGCAACGGCCTAAGCTTGCTGCGTGCGGCATGATATTGCGCCATAAATAAGAAGAGGTGGGATTGCCGTGTTGAAACACGATGGGGCGCCCCTTAGGGTCGCCTAATTCGACATAGCTCATGGTCTTGCCAAGAACCTGGATGGTTTTCTTCGGATGGGCTTGGGGGCTTAGGGGCATGGTCTCTTTCTCCGTTTTTAAGAGAGAAGCGTGCCATTAGACGCCGCGTTCGTCTAGCATGAATTGCAAGAACTCGCGATAGCGCGCCAAGCGTTCGCGCTCGGCTTCTGCATTATGGAAGTAACGTTTGTGCAAATCGACAAGGCTGGTTTCAAATTTCACCAGCATCATTTCCATTTCATCACGCGCCATTAAGCTTTGGCTTTCTAACTGCTCCAGCTCTTGCATAATGCTCTGGCGACGTTTTTGAGTTTCGCTGGCGATGGCCTGAATTTGTTCGCGCACGTCCAAAACCAATCCGGCGCGGGCTTTTTCCATTTCGCCCAATAGGTCATCCGCCCCTTGCCAAGCTTCATTGGCCTGATGGCGAATTTCCGACAGCGTATCTTGCATCCGCAAAGACAGATTTTCCATGTCGCTGCCCGCGCGCGCCGCTTGGCCGATGGCCGCCTGAGGGGCAATCTCGCCCGGCAAATCCAGGGTCGGAACGGGGCCGAAAGGGTCGTCTTGCGGATTGCTGGCGGCAGGCGGCGGGCTCGCCTCGGCGGCAAATTCGGCTGCAATGGCGGCGTCTAAATCTTCGGCTTGCGAGGTCTCTTCGGGCGTATTTTCGACCGCGGCATCAACAGAGATAGAGCTCGGCAGGTCTTGTGTTGGCTCTTGTGGCTCGGCCGCTTTAGCCGCAGCTTGGGGTGAGGCGGTGCCAGAAGGAGTGTCGCCGACGCTCGGCTCGGCTTCTAAAATGGCATTGATTGCATCAGCAATCTCGGCCATGCGCCGAATTTCGCCTTCTTCATCTGCCATTTTTGACTCCTTACACAACATAGATACGCACAGGCATTTGGCGGGCATTTCGCGTTAAGTGATTTGCCCTATCCCGAATCCCAATAACATTTTACAACAATGTCATAATTTATCTATGCCATCTGTATTTATTTTAACAAAGCGTGACTTTTCGTGACAGACGATGTGAACCAGACCCCAGACCCAGATACAGCTGCCGCTTATCAGCGCGCGGACCAGCAAGACAGTGTCGGCATGCGCGCCTTGGCGGGTTTGTTTTTGCTCGAGCATGAGTTTCGTCGCGTGCCCGGTGCGCCAGATTTGGCGCGCCTCGTGGTCAATCGTTTGAACCGATTTGCCCCCTATGATTGCGCCGTTTTTTGGACCTGTAGCCCCAGCGGCAAAATCTATGACGTAACCATTTCAGGGGTGGTGCAAAGCAAAGACACCAAGCCGATTTTAGACTGGGGCGGCCAGCTGGGCCGCTGGCTCAATAAATCGGGCTATGGCAATGTGCAGCTAACCGGCCCGATGTTGGACAATGCGGATATTAAAACCGTCTGGCCGAGCAATCTGCCCAAGACCGGTCTTTATGTGCCGCTGCGCCGCGACGACGGAAAATTGCGCGGCGGCATTGTTTTGCTGCGCGCGGCGGCTTGGTCGCATCCGGTCCGCATTATGCTGGACCAATTGGCCGAGGCGGCCGCCTATACGGTGGATGCGCTGGAGGCTGGTCTGCATGGGCGAAAGGGGGCGCGTCGCGGCTTTGTCAAATTGGCGACGGCGCTTGTTTTCTTGGCGCTTCTCGGCTCCAGCTTTCTTATTCCCGTTCCGGTGAACGTCGATGTGCCAGCCCGTCTTGCGGTTTCTGCGGGCCCGCCCGCGACCTCTCCGTCCAGCTCTGTGCCCCGCGCGCCGGCGCAGATTGATATGCAAATTCCGCCGCAAGGGGCAATGGCCCTGCGGGCCGGCTCGCGGTTAAAAACCCAGGTCAACGGAATTGATTACGTGCTTGAGGTCGAACACATCACGCCTTGGATGGCGGGGCTTTTTGCCGATCGCAATATTCGCGCGCGTCTCATCGGGGCGCCGGACGGATTGGCGCCACCGCAATTGCAATTCATCACCATTGAAAATGCCTCTATGCCCTTGCCTCTTTATGTTTTGCGGGGTCCCATCGCGGCGATGCGCAGCTGGTTTCAACTCGACGGCGCGTCTAAGGGCGGCTGATTTGTTGGCGCAAAACCTCGACCGCCATGGGGGTCGTGGCGCCAGCACAGACCAAAAGATTATTGTCAATCATCAGCCTTCGGTTGGCGCTAAAGCGGCGCTCTAGCGCCGGATGGGTTAAAAATTCCATGCCCCGGCTGTCGGGGCCTTGCAGCTTATCGGCGCGCTCATTGGCTAAAATATAGTCGGCCTCGCTGGCCAAAGCGGTTTCGAGGCTGATGCGTCCCATGGTTTGCGACGTCATGGCGGCGCCGAGGTTCACCCCGCCAGCCAGCGCAATAATCTCGTCGAGAACATGGCCATTGCCGACCGTCAGATTGCGCCTTTGGAGGGGTAATATTTTGGGCCGATGCGATACCGGCCTTAGGGCGGCCATCTGGGCGTCTAATTTTTTTACATAGGCCGCCGCTTGGGCTGGCCGTCCAATGGCTTGCCCAAGGCGAATAATTTCGGCCCGCGCCGCTTTAAATCCGGTGGCGGCATCTTGCACTAAAATGGGAATGCCGAGTTTTTCAATCAATCGATTGCGCATCGGATCGCTATAGCTGGAGACAATCACCAAGTCGGGAGCCAGAGCGGCGATGCTCTCTATTTGCCCGTCGCTGATGGGATAGGTTTGCGCCGTCTCGGCCATGGCCGAAAGGCTTTTATCGCGAGACTGGGGGGTGAGCGCAAGCACTTGGCGCCGCTCGGCAAAACCCATCAAATAGCTATCGGCGCATAGGCTTAGGCTCATCACGCGCGGCAAGGCTTGCGCGGGCGCCAGCATCGCCAAGCCAACCAAAACCGATAAAAGCCATCTCATGCCCTAGGCTTGCCACGAAGCGCAAAGCTTGTCCATAAGCGGTTGCCAGCGCGCGCGGGCGCGGTTAGCTTGGCCCCATGATAGCGGCACTCAAACTTAATCTCCTGCTGGGGCTCGGCCTCGTTTTTATCGGCACGCTCTCTTTATTGGTGGGCGATGTCGCAACCTCGCCTCTGGCTTTGGTCGATTGGTTGAGCGGGGCGGGCTCGGCCTTTCACGCTATTTTATTTGAAACCATCCGCGCGCCGCGCATTGTCTTGGCGGCGCTGACTGGATTTGTTCTTGGCCTATCGGGTGCCGCCATTCAGGGTTTTTTGCGCAACCCGCTGGCCGAGCCGGGCATTTTGGGCGCCAGCAATGGCGCAGCTCTTGGCGCGGTCATCGCCATTTATTTGGGCTTGGCCTCGACCGTATCTTATATCGTGCCTTTGGCGGCCGCTTTCATGGCCTTGGTTTCGGTGGTGGTGCTGATGGCGGTGGCGGGCGCGGGGGCTTCTTCTTTGCGATTAATCTTGGCGGGCTTTGCGGTTTCGGCTTTTGCCGGGGCGGGCATTGCTTTGGCGCTCAATCTGAGCCCCAATTATTTTGCCGCTTTGGAAATCGCCTTTTGGCTTTTGGGGGCGGTGGAAAACCGCTCTTGGATGCATGTCTTTTTGGCTTTGCCGGGCGCTGTGTTTGGCTGTTTGCTGATGTTATCGACGGCGCGCGGGCTCAATGCTTTGGCCTTGGGCGAGGAAGTGGCACAAACGCTGGGGCTATCTGTGCCTCGTTTGCGCGCCCGCATTGCGGTGGGTCTGGCTTTGGCGATTGGTGCGGTGGTTTCCGTGACCGGGGTGATTGGCTTTGTCGGCTTGGTGGCGCCGCATTTAATACGGCCCTATTGCGGGCATATGCCGTCGCGGTGTTTGCTGCCATCGGCGTTTTTGGGGGCCATTTTATTGGTTTTAGCCGATACGGTCATTCGCGCTATCCCGACGTTGATGGAGTTGAAACTGGGCGTTTTAACGGCGTTTTTGGGGGTTCCGCTTTTGCTGCTGTTATTGCGCCGACCCGGCGCTTTGGTGAGCGAGGCTTGAATTAGCGGGCAATTCAGTCTACAAAATTTTCACGAACAAGGTGCCTCAGCAATGAGGATAAAAGGGAATATCGTGCGGGCTTAAACGTCCAAGTCGATAGCTGCTCCCGCAACTGTTAGCGGATAGCCGCGCGCCATAATGCCACTCATATTTGGGGAAGGCGGCGCAAGGCGATAACCCGCGAGCCAGGAAACCTGCCTTGATTGGTCGTTTTTCGGATGGGCGGGATGCACCATATCGAGGCGGAGTTTCCGTTACAGACGACAGTAACCCTCTCGTGAGGCAGGTGCCTTGCGGGTTCTTTCGTTTGTTTGGAGAAACACTATGAAGATTATGACTATATCGGCTATCGCGGGTCTATGTTTTGGAGCCAATCTGATGGCGCCTGCGGTTGCCCAAGAGGTTGATGAGATTGTCGTCTCGGCCACGGGCATTCCCACACCGGCGGCGCAAATCGGCGCCTCGGTGGATGTTATTACGGCGGAGGAGCTGGAAAACCTGCAAGTCACTTATTTGCAGGATGCGCTGAGCGGCCTTAAAGGGATTACCTTTGACCAAGAAGGCACCACTGGCGGTATTGGTAATTTGCGGATGCGTGGTTTGGGTCGGCAAAATATCGTTGTGTTTATCGATGGGGTGAATATGGCCGATGCGGCAGATATTCAAGGCGGTGCAGAAATCGCCAACTTATTGGTTGAGGATATTGAACGCATTGAAGTTATGCGGGGGCCAAACAGTGTTCTTTATGGTTCCAACGCCGTAGCTGGAGTGATTGATATTCGCACTAAGTCTGCTGGTGGTTCTCAAAAAGCTTCTCTATCGGCGACTACGGGTGCCAATGAATTAGCGCAAGTGAAGCTGGGCACGTCGGGCGAAGCAGCCAATGGGCGTGTCGGGTACCGTGTTTCATTGCAGTCGGTGGCGGTTTCGTCTCCCTCTGAATTTGACGAGCAAGACACAGATTATTCAGAAAACGAAGATTATAAAAATACAACGGCTTCTGGACAATTGGAAGTTCAGCTAAGCGATTTGACTTCCCTGTCGTTAAACCTTCGTTCGGCTGTTAGCTCGGCCGATACCGATGGCTATGACCCAATCAGCGACCCAATCAGCTATTCTAAACTGGATGGGCATTTTGGAACCGACACAGTGCAAAATCTCATTCGCCTCTCCCTTGATAGCGAGGTGAGTGACGTTTTATCGCTCAATCTAAATCATAGTTTTCTCGGCAACTATCGCGATGGCTTTGCCGAGGTTGGCTCGACTTATTGGTATGATGGCGAACGTGAAACTTCGCAGGTTCGGGCAGAATACACCCTGTCGGATGCCAGCTATCTGCATTTAGGGGCGGAACAAAAAAACGAAAGCTTGTTGCAAGCTGGTTTCGACCGTGAGGTTGAGGCGGAAACGCAGGCCGCTTTTAGTGTATGGCATATGAAACTTGGGATGGCTCACACGACGCTTGGTTGGCGCCATGATGACCACGAGACTTTTGGCAGTAATTCGAGCTGGCGGTTTGGTCTGTCATTGCCTTTCAACGATTCTTTTATCACGCGGCTCAATGCTGGCACGGGATATCGAGCTCCGAGCCTCTATGAGTTGTTCGGAAAAGATGCCACTTGCATCAACGGTATGTGCGGCAATTTGGAACTCGAACCTGAGAAAAGCGACAGCGTAGAGCTGGGCTTTGCCGTTGAGCCAAGTGGGAAGTCGTGGGTTTTAGACGTCGGTTATTTTGATATTGAAACCGAGAACCGCATTTTCTATCAAAATGTTGGCCCCCGCCCCAATGAGGGAAATTATCAGAACGATGACGGCCAATCCACTTCGACAGGGACGGAAGCCTCCTTGGGTGTGGACGTGACGGATACAGTGAGCGTAGATATTTCTTATTCACGCATTAATTCGCGAACCGCTAGTGGCAGCATTCAAAACAACCAGCCGCGTCGGCTTTGGTCGTTCAATGGCTATTATAAGTCAAATGATGGGAAGACGAATTTGTCTGTAACTGCCCGCCAAGTGACAGACCGATATCGTTCGAGCATTCGCCAAGAAGATTATTTTGTTATGGGTTTTGCCTATGGGTATCAGCTTACACCTACGGTGAAGCTCAATTTAGCGGGCGATAATATATGGGATGAGCATTATCAAACTGTGCCCGGTAAATCGACACCTCGTCGGACTTGGAACCTCGGCCTCACGGCAAGTTTTTGAGCTCTGCCTAGAAGTTGTCACAAAATTGTGACATGATTTTTGGATGAATAAGAAAATCAAACGCCACCGTCTTTTGCCCAGCGCGACCCCAAGTTTGGCCGCGCTGGGGACGGCGGGGGTGCCCCAAAAGGCGGGCGTGCGCGATGCTTGAGCTGAAAAACATATCGGCTTTGACGCCCGAAACCGCGTCGCGAAAATCTATTTTGCACGATGTCAGTTGTCGCTTTGAGGCCGGTCAAATCACCGCCATTGTGGGGCCCAATGGGGCTGGTAAAACCACGCTGATGCGCGCCGCCGCAGGGCTGGTGCCTTTGAGTGCGGGCAGCATTCACCTCGAGGGCTGCGATTGGAAAGACCCAAAAACCCGGGCCCGCCATTTGGCCTATTTGCCGCAATTTCAAAATCTGGCGTGGCCGCTATCGTGCCACGATGTCGTGGCGCTTGGGCTTTTGCCTTACGGGTTTAAAGATGACGCTTTGGTGGCCGCCGCGTTAGAGCGCTGCGAGGTCGCCCACTTTAGCGACCGCCCGATTGACACTTTGTCGGGCGGCGAGCGCTCGCGGGTGTTTGTGGCGCGCTTATTGGTCGGCAATGCGCCGCTATTGCTGTTGGATGAGCCGACCCAATCGCTCGATGCCGCGGCCGCTATGGCCATGATGCATTTATTGCGCGGTGCCGCTGATGATGGCGCGGCCATTGGCGTGGTGATGCATGATTTAAATTTGGCGCGTGCTTTTTGCGACCATGTGCTGGTTTTGCAAAATGGCGTGGCGATGGCACAGGGCGCGCCGCACGATGTCTTTACGCCGAGCCAACTTGAGCCTATCTTTAAAGTCGAGTTTGATGCGATGACGGTGGGCGATGCGCATTACTTAATGCCCCGCTCGTAACCCCCACACCGAACCTAAAGGAAGCCCGATGAGCCGAATAAAAATCGATAACCTCAGCAAAAGCTTCGGCTCTCTCGAGGCCTTGAAAGGCGTTAGTTTTTCGCTGCAAGCGGGGCGCTCTTTGGCTTTAATTGGGCCCACGGCAGCGGGGAAATCTGTTCTGCTGAAATGTCTGGTCGGGCTTTATGCACCAGACGGCGGCACAATCTCTATCGATGGCGAGGCCGTCGGCGTCTCTGATGAGCGCGCGCCTAGCTTAAACGACCGCATTGGCATGTTGTTCCAGCAAAACGCTTTGTTCGACAGTTTGCCTGTCTGGGAAAACATCGCCTTTCGGTTGATTGCCAATGGCATGTCGCGCGAGCAAGCGCGAGCCGAGGCGGAAGCACTTTTGCCGCGCGTGGGATTGCCAGCCGCCAATGCAGATTTATTTCCCGCCGATTTGTCGGGCGGTATGCAAAAGCGCGTCGGCTTTGCCCGCGCCATTGCCACTAAGCCGGATATTTTGCTGCTGGATAATCCAACGGCGGGTCTCGACCCTATTTTATCGGCGCGCGTCGATGATATGATTAGCGCTTTGGCGCGCGAAAGCGGCGCTTGTGTGATTTCCGTGACCAGCAATATGGTGGGCATCACCGAAGCCTATGACGAAATTGGCGTGATGCATGAAGGTGAATTGCGCTGGCAGGGTTCGGCCAAAGCGGCCGAGACAGATGATAATGCTTGGCTGCGCCAATTGCTGGCCGGCAGTCGCGAAGGCCCTATATCGACGCTAACGGCTGCGGCCTAAGCGCTTATTCAGGAGAAAGCCATGTTTGGACTTGGAAAGAAAACCGAAATGATTGACGCGGCACAAAGCTTGCCCGGGCGCGAGATGGCCATGCCTGTGCCAGAAAAACATTATGTTTTAGGCAGTCAAATGGTGGCGCCATGGCCGCAAGGCATGGAAGTTATTATCGTCGGCATGGGGTGTTTTTGGGGGGCGGAGCGAAAGTTCTGGAACGCCGAGGGCGTCTATTCCACCCAAGTCGGCTACGCGGGCGGCTTTACGCCCAACCCAAGTTACGAAGAAGTGTGCAGCGGCCAGACCGGCCATAATGAAGTGGTGCAAGTGGTGTTCGACCCGAGCCAAATTTCGCTCGACGGCATTTTGCAAGTGTTCTGGGAAAACCATGACCCGACCCAAGGCATGCGCCAAGGCAATGATGTGGGCACGCAATATCGCTCGGGCGTCTATTGCACCTCCGCGGCGCAAAAACAGGCCGTCGAAGCCAGCCGAGACCGCTTTCAAACCGGGCTGACAAAAGCCGGTTTTGGCGCCATTACGAGCGAGATTATCGACGCGCCCACGTTTTATTATGCCGAAGATTATCATCAGCAATATTTGGGCAAAAACCCCAATGGCTATTGCGGAATGGGTGGGACAGGCGTTGCCTGCCCCATTGGTATTTCCAGCTAGCGATTAGTAATCGCGGGTAAAGCGCACCATCAAACGCCGACCTTCGCCGGGGAAGTAACGATTGTCCCCGAACCATTTGTCGGCGCGTTTGGCATAGCCTTCGTCGAATAGATTATCGATGCGCAGGCTCACAGCGCTATCGCCAGACAGCATATAGTCGATGCCTAACCCGAAGAGGTCATGGCCTTCATACTCGGCTGAGTTAGAGGCATCCATGAAATATTCGCCGACATGTTCCCATGTCACAGAGGCATCGAGACGGGCATTGGCGGTATAGGTCAGCTTGGTATAGCCCAAAGTTTCTGGCGCGCCGTCGATGGTATTGCCGTCGGTGATGGTTTCGGCAGGGTTATTTCCTTCAACATCTCGGTTAAAAGCATATTCGTGTTTCGCGTAGGTGAGATTTGACGCCAACTCTAAGTTGTCGCTCATCAACCATTTGAGGTTTAGTTCGAGGCCGTAATGATCGGTCTCTCCGTTTGTCTCGTAAAAATCATTTGCATCTCGGAAATGATAATTTTTCTTCTGCATAACGAAAGCTGCAAGCTCGTAAGAGGCCGCAGGATAAATAGCTCGATAACCAACTTCTAAGCTGTCTAAAATTTCTGAGTCAATGGC
>Ga0233444_10002931_pt1 | contig 17369 bp, 18 predicted proteins | sample SI_124_October20_6_FD_182792 | JGI IMG/M metagenome (GOLD analysis project Ga0233444, IMG submission 182792) | Seawater microbial communities from Saanich Inlet, British Columbia, Canada - SI_124_October2016_10_MG | ecosystem: Environmental > Aquatic > Marine > Inlet | place: Canada: British...
GTAGTTTGCTGCCTTGAGAATTTGTTTTCTTCTAAGTGATTTTGAGCATAAGGTCAAATGAGCAGTCATAAAATATATATATTATGGGTAAAAAGTTCGAATTAGAGGGATCTAATTTCATTTTATAAGTCGATTTCGCCAGGTTGAAGATTTATAATGATCGCTCTTTGACTTGATCTCTTGATTCTTTGATTGATTTTGCAAAAATATCAAAACAGCTATTGAAGCGATTATTTCTTTTTCTTTATTTAAATGTGATTTGAGTTGTTCTGAAGAAAAATACTTTTCAACAAAATCGGTATTGTAGTGCTCGCTCATAAATTCAGAGTGTTGAAGGGTGAATTTACATAATCCGAGCGTGATTTCAATATCAGAAATTTTATAATCATCTATAGCTCTGATCATTCTCCTTCTGGCTTCTTCCCGATCTTTGCCGTGAGTGATTAATTTGGAGATCATGGGATCATATTGATTGGGTAGGGTCATACCTTGTTCAAATCCATCATCTACACGAACACCCGGCCCTTTAGGAACATTATGAGTAATCAAGGTACCGACATCTGGAAGAAAATCATTTGCGGGATCTTCGGCATAAACGCGTAATTCTATACTGTGGCTCAGGATCTCTAGTGTTTCACTGCTATCGGAGAGTTTTTTGCTATTGCCAATATTAATTTGCTCTTTTACTAAATTAACACCTATAATTTCCTCAGTTATAGAATGCTCAACTTGGAGTCGTGTATTCATCTCTAAAAATAAAAATTAAACTGATCATCATCGATGAACTCTACCGTACCCGCTCCTGTATTTTCACATGATTTTGTGACTTTAATGGCTAAATTCTGAATTTTTTTCGTTTTCTAGGAGGAAGAAGGTACATGGGACTTTTTCTATTACTTTTTGGTTTCTGCGTTGAATACTACAGTCACGTTCGAATAGTGTAGAATAATTACCATGTAGATCACTCACTATTTGAACCTCAGTATATTTTGGTGATTGAATAAATTTTTTAATAAAAACTTGATTATTACCAAATGCGTTTTTGGCCTCACTCATGGCTCTTTTTATTTCTTCATCAATATGAACGCTATTGTGAACTATGCGCATCCTCACGCCTCCGCTTCCGGCACTGGCTTTAATCATCACAGGATATTTGATTTTTTTTTGGGCTATTTTGATGATTTTTCGTACATCTGAAGTAGCGAAATCGGTATTGGGGACTAAGGGAATACCAAATTCTTTTACTTTTTTCTTTGCTGCAAGGTTATCCCCCATGATTTTAATGGATTAGGCCTTAGGGCCAATAAAGATGAGACTTTCAGAGACATACCGCTCAGCAAAATCTGCATTTTCAGATAAAAATTCATAACCTGGATGAATGGCATCCGCACCCAAAACCCTACAAGCGTTATTGATTTTATTTATATCTAAATATGATTCCGCATTGGTACTACCACTAATTCTAACTGCTCCATTGGCCAGTAAGACGTTGGGAGGTTGGGTATCTACATCACTGTATATACTTACTGTACTTATATCCATTTCATTCGCTGAACTAATAGTTCTCAACGCTATTTCACCTCGATTGGCAATGAGTATTTTGGTGATATTTTTTATCATGGTATATTTATTTTATTTCGGGATAATACTTACCACTAAAATATATCAAACTGTCATTTGTACAGAGACAATTTGTATTAACTTTGCGGGATATTTATGTTGTATAAGATAGTATGGATTTATTTGAAAAGTTATTAAAAGATAGAGGACATTTAGGTAGCCACTCGCATGTGGATGATAACTATTATATGTTTCCCAAATTAGAAGGAGAGATAGCACCTAGAATGATGTTTAAGGGCAAGGAGATGCTGACTTGGAGTCTAAATAATTATTTGGGTTTAGCCAACCACATTGAGGTAAGAAGGGCAGATGCACAGGCGGCGGCAAATTGGGGGCTTGGGTATCCTATGGGAGCTCGCATGATGACGGGAAATTCAGATCATCATGAGCAGCTCGAGCAAGAACTAGCTACGTTTGTCGGAAAAGAGACGGGTATGTTGCTCAATTTTGGTTACCAAGGAATTATGTCTGTGATAGATGCCCTAGTCGACCGAAAAGATGTTATTGTTTATGATGCAGAGGCACATGCCTGTATCATTGATGGTCTTAGACTGCACATAGGTAAACGTTTCGTATATCCTCACAATGACATTGACAATCTAGAGACTCAACTAAGGCGGGCTGAAAGGCTTACCAAGGAGTCTGGTGGCGGTATTCTCGTGATCACAGAAGGTGTTTTCGGGATGTCTGGTAATATGGGAGATTTGAAGTCTATCATTCGTTTAAAAGACAGGTTTAATTTCCGGTTACTGGTGGATGATGCCCATGGTTTCGGGACTATGGGAGCAACGGGGGCAGGAGCAGGTGAAGAACAAAATTCACAAGAAGGGATTGATATTTATTTTTCAACATTTGCTAAATCAATGGCGAGTATAGGTGCATTTATAGCTGGGGATTTTAATATTATAGATCATTTAAAATATAACATTCGATCTCAAATTTTCGCCAAAACGTTGCCTATGCCATTGGTGATTGGTAATCTAAAAAGACTTGAGTTGCTCAGATCTAATCCAGGATTGAAAGATCAGCTGTGGGTCATTGTCAATGCAATACAAAGTGGGCTAAAAGATAAAGGCTTTAACATAGGAAGTACTCAGTCACCTGTGACCCCCGTTCTTTTGAATGGCACAACCTATGAGGCCATGAATATGGTGAGAGACTTGAGAAATGAATACAGTATCTTTTGTTCTGTTATTGCCTATCCTGTAGTGCCTAAGGGAGTTATTATGCTTAGAATCATACCTACAGCGGTCCATACTTTAGAAGATGTATCACAAACGATATCGGCATTTGAGAAGGTAAAAATAAAGTTGGATGCTGGTTTTTATGCTTCTCAAGGTGAAAAAGCAGCTCTTTTGGCTAAAAAGAAAGGATTATGACAAAAAAATTAGTTTTTATGGATTAATTTTTTTTACTTAGTCAGATAAATAATTTTAAAATTTAACCGTTAAAAGACTCAGAACAATGAAAAGATTTAATCAACTCAAAGAACTAGTAGATGCTCTAGAAGGAGATTTCGAAAAATTTTACGACAAAGGAAATAATGCTGCTGGTACTAGAGTAAGAAAAGGCATGCAAGAAATGAAGAATATGGCACAAGAAATTAGAATAGAAGTTCAGAATAAAAAAAATTCTTGAGTAACAATAGGCTCAAGCATTAGCATAAAAAAAAGGACCAGTTCATTCTGATCCTTTTTTTATGAATTAGAAAAAAGAAAAAAAATATAAATGATTTTAAGTAATATCTTAAAAAAATAAAAAAATTAAACTTTTATGAAAAGACTTAGTTTAAAAAACTTTTTTTTGATTTTGCTTTTTCATCAATGTATTGATACCTCTACAAATAGAAAAAACATACGAAATACTAATGAAAATCTTTTGTCTGCGAATAGTTATACCTTTCAGAATTTCACTTTCAATACGTCCAAAGGTTAGGTTTTAACGATTCCTAAAAATTCTATAAATTTTGTTTTTTTTATCACCACTTGATTCAAGTATGATGTTGGTGAATATTACCAATAAATTTGATCCTCCTTTTTTTCAAAACTCTAAGGCTGTTGTTTTTGACATAAAAGTATAGAATAACGATGATTCTTTAATTTTATATTTTGCTGTTCCAAGACTATGAATTTAAAAAAATCCTGAGAGCGATTTCAATTTTAATTATAATAACTTTCGCCTTCTTATCATATTACGTAATGAATCATATTGTAGGAGAGGGTGCTAAAGGCAATAGTGAAGTTGTCTAACGACAATGGTATGTGCTTTGGGGATTACTTGTAGATACAAATTCAATGGCAGGTGGTGTCGAAGCTTATAACATTGAAGTGAAGTAGAGTTTTGTAGATGCGATCATCGGAGCTTTTACAGGTGCTATAACCATAGCACCTCATACCATAACAGTTACGAAATAAATATAAGTTTATAAAAAAAGAATCCATTAAATGGATTCTTTTTTTATAAACTTATTCTCCAAATCAATTGAGCCCTCCATTAAAGGAGAACGTACCGTTTTATCGCAAAGATGGATGGTTTTAAGTGCGGTTTTAATAGAAGTTGGATTTCCTTCCAAATCCATCCAGTCAAAGTATTCTCTCATTTCATTCTGATACTTTAGAGCCCTCTGATATTCCTTGTTCAAATAAGACCTTACCATGTTTCCGAACATTTCAGGCTTATAATTGGCCAAAACTGAGATTGATCCATTCCCTCCGAGCTTAAGGATAGCTAAAGTATGAGGATCATTACCAGAAAGTAATAAGAAATTATCGGATTTTGCATTGATGATCCGTTCACATTGCTTTAAGTCCCCGGAAGCTTCTTTTATGCCCATGATATTGGGATGCTCCGACAATACAAGCGTGGTGTCAGACTCAAGATTAACACCGGTACGAGATGGCACATTGTAAAGTATGATAGGGTGATCAGAAGCATCTGCTATCTGTCTGTAATGAGAGATTAAACCTGCTTGACTCGGCCGATTATAATAAGGAGTGACGGATAGAATTCCATCAATAGGATACTTGTTTATAAGGCTGATTTCTCTCAGTAATTGGGCTGTATTGTTACCTCCTAAGCCGAATAGAATGGGTTGATCTGGGGCTTTTTTTTTAGTGAATTCAAGGATTTCAATTTTCTCATCCCAGCTCAGAGTGGCGCTTTCACCTGTAGAACCTATAATGGCGAGGTAATTTATTTCAGGAAGATCCACAAATTTTATGATGCGTTCAAGAGAATCGTAATCAATTTTTTTATCTGTTAAGAAGGGCGTGACAAGGGCGACACCGGTACCTACAAATAGTTCTTTCATCCTAATTTTCTATTAATTTTATGTAGCGCAAAAAATCTTCATGCTCATTTTCTTGTAGGGGTGCAATTTGCAGAGTTAACAATTTATTCTCAGGGATAGACCTATATCCAATATAACAATTGGCCTTACAATGAATCGCCACATGATTGACTAGATAATTGTTACTTTGATCTATCAATAGGACATAATCAAATTTCATATTAAAAAATTGCTGAATCTCTGTAGTTTTTGGCTTCCCCCGAAATGTAAAATCGTCTTTTTTTACAATCATTTTCATGGTATTTCGCTCAGGAGTCTGTTCCGCTAAGGTAACACCGATGGATTGGACTTTTTTACCTAATGCTTGGAAAGAATAAATCAGTGCTTCTAGATCACAAGTCGTGTTTTCATCTAAATTTATGATGATAACAATATTTTTTATTTTTTTGAATCCTTCAACTGGAATATTGTTTTTTTTTATTCGTAATCTAAAGAGCCATTCAATAATTAGTTTTTGCATCATCACTCTTCAATTAGTTGTAAGAATTCCATTTCAGTAAGTATGGATACTCCCAAATTTAACGCTTTTTCTTTTTTTGCAGGTCCCATATTATCACCCGCTATCAGATAGTCAGTTTTAGATGAAATGCTACTAGTTATTTTGCCCTGATGCTGTTTAATCATTTCCTTAATAGATTCTCTATCATATTTAAAAAATACTCCTGATACAACTAGCGTTAACCCTGAAAGTTTATTCCCATAATTTTCATTCGATGTTTGATCAAGAGCCAATTTTACTCCTGATGCCTTCAAACGCGCAATCATCTCAAGATTACTTTCTTTTGAGAAAAAATCTTTCACACTTTTAGCAATAGTCACTCCAATTTCATCAACAGAGATAAGTTGTTCAAATGAGGCCTCTTTGATCTTATCAAGAGTATGAAAATACTGCGCCAGTTTTTCTGCTACCGTTTTTCCAACATGTCTGATACCTAGGCCAAAAAGAACCGATTCAAAGTTAACTTTTTTAGATTGTTTAATAGCAGTTATGATATTTTCGGCAGATTTCTTTTGTAATGATCTTATTTTATCTTCTTCTGTTGTTTCAAACATCAGGCCGTTTAACTGACTGAACGTGAGATGATACAGATCCGAGATATCTTCTACTAACTTTTTTTGAATAAGCCCCTGAACGGTCTTTATCCCCAAAGATTCAATATTAAGGGCATTTCTTGAAATAAAGTGGCTAATTCGACCCAGTATCTGTGGGGGACACTCTCTTTCGTTAGGACAGTAGTGATTGGCTTCGCCGTCTATCCTAATGAGTTCGGTTTTACATTCGGGACATTCATGAATATACTCAATGGGCCGGGCATCGAACCTCCTTGCTTCTATGTTTACGTGAGTGACTTTAGGAATGATCTCTCCACCTTTTTCAAGCGCTACTAGGTCATTTTCGTGTAAATTTAACCTCACAATTTCATTGGCATTGTGAAGACTTGCTCTTTTGACGGTCGTACCGGCCAAGTAGATGGGCTCAAGATTGGCTACAGGAGTTATGGCACCTGTTCTTCCCACTTGATAAGTAACACCCTTTAAGCGAGTTTGAACGCTTTCGGATTCAAATTTAAAGGAAATGGCCCATCGTGGAAATTTTGAGGTAAATCCAAGTTCATCTTGACTTCTAAGGTCATTTACCTTGATAACGACTCCATCGGTTTCCAAAGGTAAATGAGATCTTTTTTTAGACCATGATTCGATATACATCATCACCTCATCAATATTAGTACATTTACTGTAGGTATTTGAAATATTAAAGCCCCAGTTTTTCATTAATTTTAAAGATTCATAATGAGAATTACTAATATTTGAGTCTGAGAGTAAGCCATAAATGTAACAGTCCATATTCCTTTGGGCTACTATCGCAGAATCTTGCATTTTCATAGTTCCTGAAGCGGCATTTCTTGGGTTTGCTAATAGTGGCTTATTATTTTCTAGCCTCTTTTTATTGATTGCTTCAAAAGAAGATAGGGGTAGGAAAATTTCTCCCCTTACTTCGATTTTTTTTGGCCAATTTTCACCAAAAAGAATCAAAGGTACAGATTTAATTGTCTTTACATTGGCGGTAATATCATCACCTTTAATACCATCACCGCGGGTTACGGCTCTGAGTAATTTACCTTCTTCATAGGTGATGCTGATGGCCAAACCATCAAATTTGAGCTCACATACGTATTCAAATTCGCTCGAATCTAGAATCTTTTTGATCCGTTCATCAAAATCAATCAAATCTTGCTTAGAATAGGTATTCGATAGCGAGAGCATTGGAAACTGATGTAAAACAGTTTTAAATTTTTTACTCACAAATCCCCCCACGCGAAGGGTAGGTGAATCGGGTTGAACAAACGATGGATTATCACGTTCTAATTGCTCTAATGTTTTTAACTTAAAGTCAAAGGCCTGGTCCGAAATTTCTTTTATATCTTTTTTGTAATATTGATAATTAAGATAGTTTAATTCCTTGGTGAGTTGAATTATCGTTTCTAATGTGGGATTCATCTCTAAAACAAATTGAATAATTTTTTATCTGTAATTTATCGAATCTAATTAGGTTATCAATAAAAAAAATATAGGTTTATTAATTTTGAATAATTAAAATATTTTTGGTGTAGGCAGCAGTTCGTTCAATAACCAGTCGTAAATTTGTGCAATTAAAAGATCCAGTGGAATTACTAAATAGGTTAAGGTCATTTACCAAAAGAAATAAAAAATAAAAAATCATTGAATCTAAAAAATCGGATACAAAATATTGATTTATTCCAAATCATTAGAGATTTGGCGAGAAAACATAAAATAAAGACCTATGTGATCGGTGGGTTTGTCCGAGACCTAATCATCGAACGAAATAGTAAGCAAGATATTGATATTGTGTGCTTAGGTAGTGGAATTCATTTGGCACAAATATTAAAAAAGTATCTTGGGGACAGCGCATCTTTGGTGATTTACAAGCAGTTCGGAACTGCATGTGTAAAATATCAAAAATTAGAAATAGAATTCGTCGGGGCTCGAAAAGAATCTTACAGATCAGAATCTCGAAAGCCAACGGTAGAAGAAGGGACTTTAGAAGAAGATCAAAATCGACGTGATTTTACAATTAACGCCTTAGCCATAAGCCTCAATGAAAAAGATTTTGGTGAACTCACAGATCCTTTTGATGGAATAATTGATATAAAGAAAAAAAGTATAAAAACCCCATTAGATCCCGAGGAAACTTTTTCAGATGACCCTTTGAGAATGCTTCGTGCGATTCGATTCGCATCCCAATTAAATTTTGATATTGAATCGGATACTTTTTTGGCCATTCAAAAAATGAATTTAAGAATAAGTATCATCTCGCAAGAGCGTATAACCACGGAATTGAATAAAATTATTTTATCCGAAAAGCCTTCATACGGTTTTAATTTGTTGTTTCAGTCGGGCCTTTTAAAAATTATCTTTCCAGAGTTACAAAAATTACATGGGGTTCAAATCAGAGAAGGTAAATCTCACAAGGACAATTTTTTTCATACTTTGCAAGTGTTGGATAATATATCGAAAGTTACGGATGATTTATGGTTGAGGTGGGCGGCTATTTTACATGACATCGCTAAACCCGAAACTCAAAGATTTAATAAAAAGGTAGGATGGACCTTTCATGGGCATGAAGACAAAGGTGCTCAATGGGTTCCTGGCATTTTTAAAAAAATGAAACTTCCCTTAAATGAGCATATGAAATTGGTTCAAAAATTGGTTCGTCTCCATCTCAGACCAATTGCATTGATAAGTAAAAATGTGACCGATGCTGCGATTCGACGCTTGATGTATGAAGCGGGTGATGGGATTGATGATTTGCTCATGTTGTGTAAAGCTGACATTACCTCTAAAAACAACAACAGAGTGCAACAATACCTAATGAATTTCAAGCATGTGGAAGATAAAATCCAAAAAGTAGAGTCAAAAGACTCTCTTCGTAACTTTAAAAATCCGATCACAGGAGAAAAAATCATGGAAATATTTAATTTGGAGCCCTCGAGAATAGTGGGAGAGCTGAAAGAGATGGTTAAAGAGGCCATTATTGAAAATAAAATACCCAATCAATACGGTGCCGCATTAGAATATATAAAAAAGGAAGGTAAAAGTCAGGGACTTGTCTTTAAACAGAAGTAATTCTTATCTTTGCCTAAAAAATGAGTTAAGTAAATGAAAAAAATCATTATTGCAATATTAATCCTAGGTTCTTTACCTTGTTTAACATTTGCACAAGAGAATACAGAGGGAGACACGCTGATACCTATGGAGGTCCAAAGGCAAATATTTGTTTATGGAGCGTCCAAAAAGTATAATGATAAGATGATGCAATTATCAACTTTGTACAATTTATTGGCCTTTAACCGTAATAATAGTGCTATTCTAGATTCAATCGCCCTTGTATATTTTGGATTGCAACAATATGTTTCTGCAGCATTGGTAAGCGTAGATGCTGTTTTGTTAAATCCCAAAGATGAATTGGCAGCTGAAATAGCTGCTTTGAGCTTTGAGCAAATCGGGGCTACTGAAAGGGCATTGAAATATTACGAAACCCTCTATTTACTTAGAAATGATATCATGATTCTTTATCAAGTTTCTTTTCTTCAGTATAGACTAAAGAGACTAAATGAAGCTTTTACCAATGTCGGTATTATCATAGCACATGCTAAGTCCAATGAAGTTCAAATTCGCTTTCCTAAAAATGATGAGTCAGAGCAAGAAGTAGCCTTAAGGACAGCGGCTAAACGGCTCAAAGCTATGATCTATGAAGAGCAAGGAAATGTACTTGAAGCAACAAAAATGTACAAAGATATATTATTAATTTCACCGGATTTTGATCTTGTAAAAAAACAGCTCGAAGATTTAAATTAGAGCGCATTTAATCTAATAGTGTGCTGAGTAAAGGCCTATTTTTTCGAGAGATAATTGGTGACAATAATTATGATTTTTTTAAAAATTATTATTTCATGGGCTCTTATTACTTTTAATGCCTTCCAGGTTAATCCTGATTACTCAACTGAGTACATTGGTGTCTACAGAGGTAGTTCCTTATTTATACAAAATCCTTACCAAAATGAGTCATCAAATTATTGTATTACTAAAATTGACTTAAATGGTAAGGCACTTAATTTAAACTATCAATTAAGTGCCTTGATTCTTGATTTTAATAAAATCGATTTATTTTCACCGGTTTCGATTAAAATTTTCTACAAAGACTCTCTTTGTAATCCTACAGTAATCAATCCAGATGCCATATTTTATCATTCTAGCTTCAGGTTCAATAAGATGACAATAAGTGATACTCTTTTAGAATGGGAGACACAAGGGGAGCATGGTAAGGGTAATTATTCTATTGAAAGGTTATATGATGGTCTTTGGGAACACATTGCTGAAGTTAAGTCCTATTCAAAATTTGAGAAATCAAGTTATGGAGTCACTCCTGTTTTAGTTCCAGGAGCCAACAAGTTCAGGATCAAATATGATTTCGATAATGATAAGTATTTATATTCTCAAGAGCTTGATTATGAATATTATCCAAGTCCTGTAATCTTCAGTATTAATGACTCAAATGAGCTCATTAAGCTTTCTAGGAAGGCACATTATGAAGTATATGATGCTGGATCTACTTTGGTGATGGAAGGGGATGGCATTGTCATTAACATCAGCAAATTAAAAGAAGGCGATTATGTCATTTATTTTGATGGTATCGCACCCACTGGATTCTCAAAAAAGAATCGATAGGTAGTTATAAACATTGACGCCAAAAAACTCACTCAACACAACAATAACAAACAAGACTAACAAGATGATGGGGCTGACATAAGAAATGGTGAAACTAAGATACTTACTCACTAACTTTTTTTTGAATCCCTCATAGCCATTAGATATCTCTTCATTGAGCTGCTCTTTTTTCCAAATGTAGGCAGCAAAAATCACAATACACATGCCTCCTAACAACAACATACTGTCTGTTATTTTTGAAACCAACGAAAGAAAATCTGATGACCCAGCAATTTTGAATTGATTGGAGAAGAAGTCAGAAGCTCCATTAGCAAGCATTGAAGGTAATCCAATAAGAAAAATGATGATAGAAGCAATTAAAACTGCTTTTTTTCTACTTACTTTCCACTCATCAACGATATATGCAGTAGGTACCTCTAGTAGCGAAACTGTTGAGGTTAACGCTGCAAATGATAATAATAGAAAAAACGTTCCTCCCACAAAGGCACCTAAATTAGGACCCAAGGTTTCAAAAGCTCGAGGCATTGTAATGAAAATTAAACCAGGACCCGCTTGATCAGAAGCTACGTTACTCATATCTCCTTGATTGATGAAGGCAACTAAAGGAAAAATCATCATACCGGCAACAAAAGCAATGCTGACATCAGCCAAGGTAATATACGCAGCTGAGGAAATTACATTATCATTTTTAGACAAATAACTTCCGTAAGTAATGAGAGTACCCATACCCAATGAAAGTGAAAAAAAGGCTTGTCTTAAGGCTCCACCAACCGTATTTATCGTGATTTCGTTGAGGTCTGGAATTAAGTAAAATTTGATACCTTCAAAGGCATTTGGCAAAGTTAAAGCGTATGCTGCAATGATCACGATCATTATGATGAGTGTAGGCATAAGAATTTTTGATAATTTTTCTATACCACCTGAGACACCTCTACCTACAAAAAAACTTGTAGCAGACATGAAAATAACTGCATAAGTACCTACTTTGAACATGTCAGAGGTGAAATCTCCGAAATGCTTACTTACGCTGAAGTTGCCCGTAACCATCTCAAAAAAGAAGCCAAATGCCCAACCTGCGATCACATTATAAAATGATAAGATCAAAACACCAGCGAAAACCCCAAAGACACCTATAAATCTCCAATTTTTAAATCCCAATGCGGTAAATGCACCTACAGGATTCTTTCGTGTTTTTCTTCCAATAGCGATTTCAGTAACCATTACCGGGAAGCATAATAAAAAGCAAAAAACGAGATACATGAGGACAAAAGCAGCACCCCCACCCAAGCCAACCTCGAAAGGAAATTTCCAAATATTACCTAACCCAACAGCTGAGCCTGCCGCGGCCAAGATGAATCCAAGCTTATTGGTGAATTTACCTCTTTCTGCAACCATAAAATGTTGTTCTTTTTAAACGATGGCTAAATATACTATAATCAAACGAGTGAAGGCAATGTGGTAGGAAAATAAATGGATTTAGTACATCGCAACATCTATCTGTGCACATTAAACATCTTTTTATCTTTGATTATTTGACAAACTCTTCTTGGGACCATTTCTTCCCATTTTGGATTTCCCGTTTTAAGTAAAGTTAGTACATCATCTGAAACAATAGATAACCACTGGGTTTTAGCGCCCTTTATACCTACTATTCGTTTATTTAAAATAAGGTATTTATAGAGGTCGTTGAGATGGGGAGCTGGAACAAAGTCTTCGATAGATTTTACCTTACCAGCAATCAAGGCAGGATAAACGTAAATTTTTACGTTGAGGGCAAATAGCTGACCAAAGGATTCAATGATACCCCCTTTTAAATTCTCATAATAGGATTCATCAAAAATGCCTTCAAGATTGCCTAAGCCACAAATAATTCGCAACTTCATACGTTGAGTGATATTAGATAAATAAGAAGCCAGCTTATAATGTTCACGATAATTTGATATCAAAACGGTTTGCCCTAAGACACATAATAAATCCACACGATCTAAATAATCAGCCTCATCAATTTCACCTGCCAAAGTCAAATCATGTAGTGTCAATTCAGTTAGGGCCAGAAGATGTGTTGTTTCCATTTCTGATTCTTCCTTAATGACTTTTAAGCCATTAATCATCATATCTACGTTGACATTGGTCACGGGTCTAAATCTGCCTCTTAGGACCAAAACATTTTTCTTATATAAAGCTTCAGAAGCCTGAAGTACGTTTCCTTTAGGTCCAAACATAGCAGACTGAGAGAGGCCATTTTTAACCAGAAGTAAACTCATTAGTCTATTGTCAATTTGTTCAAAATCAGGGCCTATGATGGAGAACATATCTATCTGAAAGCGATCTTGGTCTAAATTATCTGCCAAAGCCAAAATAATTTTTTCAGGATTGTCATAACTAAAGCATGCATGAATTAAATTCACACCCAGCATACCTAGCAGCAGTTGTTGCCACTGGGCATCTTTATCTAGTAACTGAACATGAATAATACAATTATTAGGAGGGGCTAAGGGTTGCTTTTGGAAGCGTAATCCAATCCAGCCATGACCATCATTAGTCTTGCCAAAGTTTAAAGTTTCAACTGTATTTGCGAAGGCAAAAAAATTCGAGTGAGGGGCTCGTTCCGTCAAACGCTCAGCCAAGAGATTGTATTCTCTACTGAGCATTTTATCGAGTTTGTCTTCACAAACATATTTTTTAGATTTCCCATAAATGGCATCACTAAAAGTCATATCATAAGCTGACATGGTCTTGGCGATGGTACCTGAGGCAGCACCTGCCTTGAAAAAATGACTAGCTACCTCTTGACCACCACCTATTTCTGCAATGGTTCCATATATTTCAGTATTTAAATTAAGTTTTAGGGCTTTTTCTTTTGTCGTTAATGTTTTGAATGCTTCCATATATACAAGTATTCCACAAAAGTAGGGGCTTTACTCCATTTAAAAATATTTAGTTGAGTAATTTATGAACAGATGAAAAATACCTTTTGCTCAATTAAGAATATAGTGTGTAAGGAAATTTATTTTGCAGAATCATCTCATCTGTAATATCCCGAGAAAGTCTACTTGTATTCAAATGATTATAGTTGGTTAATCGATCCATGACTTTCAATAATGAATCCAAATGAGCCTCATCATCTATCATGCAAGCCAAGGCTTCATAACCTGCATTTTTTGACTTTCTGACCGCATCAAATAGGTATAGTTTGGTAAGATTTATGAACAAATTGGCTGAATTTTCTACAGATTGATCAATCAACTTTAAGGTTCTGAGTAAAGTAGATTCGGCCACGTAAGTTTCAATAATCATCTCTGAAATATTTATGAGTACCTCCTGTTCCTCATTGATTTTGGCGCCATAAGTTTCGAGCGCTTTGCTTATTATCATTAAGGTGGCTTTTTTGAGATTTTTAATCGCCTTGTATTCCTTCGATAGCGGAGCAGCATCAAAAGTATCTTTATGGATCATCCCTATGTTGAAGAAATTAAGTTCATCCTTTAAATTAAATTCGCCTTTAGCTATTTTTTTAATAATCATTCCTACCAAAAGCATTCTATTTATTTCATTAGTACCCTCGTAAATCTTAGCAATCCGAGCATCTCTGTAAGCTCGAGCCATAGGAGCTTCTTCTGAAAATCCCATACCTCCATATACCTGAACGCCTTGGTCAGCGATTTCATTCAAAACATCAGATCCATGTACTTTGATTATGGCTGCTTCAATAGCGAATTGTTCAACGCCTTGCAGTTTGGCTTCATGTTCTGGGTGTCCTTGGGCTATTAAAACATCAACTTGATCATCGATGTTTTGACCCGCACGATATGAAGCGGATTCGATACCAAAGGTTTTGACGGCCATTTGAGATAATTTTTGCTTGATAGCACCAAATGAAGAAATGGATACACCAAATTGCTTTCTATCATTGGCATATTGGGTTGATTGATTTGCAATTTGTTTACAAGCGTTAATCACTCCACAGCCCAATTTAATCCTACCTATGTTTAAAATATTTACGGCAATTTTAAAGCCGTTTTGACGATTTGAAAGCATATTTTCAACAGGCACTTTTGTCTCGTTAAAAAATACCTGACGGGTAGAAGACCCTTTTATTCCCATTTTTCGTTCTTCATCATTCATGGTGATTCCTCCAAAGGATTTTTCTACTATAAATGCGGTAAGATTCTTATCGTGTTCAATTTTAGCAAAAACGATAAATAAATCAGCAAATCCAGCATTTGAAATCCACATTTTTTGACCAGATATAAAATAATGCTGCTTGTCCTCAGACAACACAGCTTTTGTTTTTGCAGCATTTGCATCAGATCCCGAATCAGGTTCCGTGAGACAATAACAAGCTTTCCATTTACCAGATGAGAGATTGGGCAAATATTTTTCCTTTTGAGCGTCATCACCGTAATATAAAATAGGTAAAGTTCCGATTCCCGTATGGGCTCCAAATGCAGTAGTAAATGATCCAGTGGATGCGACGATATCAGCAATTAACATACCCGTATTAAAACTCATACCTAAACCACCATATTGTTCAGGAATACATACTCCTAAAAGACCCAAATCTCCCGCTTTGGTCATGATTGAAGACATAAATCCTTCCTCTAAGGCATCTATTCTTTCAACAAATGGAAATACTTCTTTGTCAATAAAATCTTGTGTGGCCTTAGCTATCATTTTTTGTTCATCATTAAATTCTTCAGGGATAAATATTTCTGAAAAATGAGGATGGTTGAATAAAAATCCTCCGCCCTTAACAATGTTCTTTTCTAATATCTTTTCCATTTCTATTGGGTAGTTAAATTATATGCTGCATGCATAACATTTCAAATATAATCAATATTGTTATGCATGCAGCGTATAATAAAAAAAAAGATGCAGCCTGTGTGATCTATTTAGCAAGTGATAGGATTACTACGCTTAAGGAGGAAAATACAATTGATAAGAGAATTATTGAAACAATCAGTAAGTGTTCAACCATTGCCAAATACGCTGAAATAAATTAGATTCCTTTTGAGGGATGACTGCTGATTGACTTGGGATATTAGTTGGCGCAGGTGTACTCATATGAACCGTAGATTTTTTTTTGGCTTTTTTGTTTAATTTCTTTTTTACCGGCTCCTTACGCGGGGGGTGTTCTTTTAAGTACCGCGCTCTTTTTTCTTTTTTCAGTTGATCTGCTCTTTTTTTTCTGAGTTCACGCTCTTTTTCTGCCTTCTTTTTTCGAGCTTCATCTAATGGATTAAATGAATTAGAAGTAATTTTTTTCGTTTTGGAGTTATGAGAGTTGGGAGATATTTTTTTTGCTACATTAGATGATTTCTCTTTTACTTTTCCGGGAGTCAACTCAATTTTACCCTTAACCGTAAGTCCTTTAAGTTTGATTACTGGGGCCTTGATGACCTCAATATTCTCATCAGTTTTCTTTATTGTAACATCAGTATCTGATGTTTTTACTATTTCTTTATCACTACTTAAGTCATCGTCATTGAAGGGTTTTAGTTTTTCTTTTACCTCAATTATTTCAACACCTTTTAATTTGGTCTCTTCGATATCGAAGGCCACGGTATCCTCTGCATTCGATTTTATTTCCAGATCTTGAGAAATAATAAGCTCGTGATCACTTGACTGATCTAGGTGAGCAGAATTATCAATGACAACTTCTTCCTCTTCTTGCAAATCGTAATATTCCAGAGCAATCTTTATTTGCTCGTCACTAAGTTTAGAATTGCTAGAGGCCAGTAATTCGATTCCTTTATTTTCATAAAAGAGCTCTAATTCTGAAGGTTTCAATTTTAATTTTCTCGATAGTGAGCTTAATCTCATGGTTTAAATAACATATAATACCACTAATTTAAAGGACATACATGGACTTTTGGCTAAAAACGCGTAAAAAACTATATCTTTTCAAAAAATTTTATGTCTTTAATTTTTATTTAATTTCTTTGTAAGAATGAGCAAAAGGAGACAAGAAATAATAGATCGGGCACTTAAGCTATTCAATGAAAAAGGGTTTCATGATGTGAGTATTAAACAAATTGCCGATAGCTTATCAATTAGTCCTGGAAATCTCACTTATTATTTTACAAAAAAGACAGATTTATTGAAAGCCATTCAACATCAGTTAATCCAGGAGACTTCCATAGACATTATGCCAAGCGGCTATATTACGCTGTATCATTTTGAGGAAATTTTCAAAAGTTATAGTCAGATTCAGGCGAAATACCATTTCTACTATAATAACCTACAATACATATTCAAAACTTTCCCCGAAATCACAAAGAGTTATCGTATCATTACGCGGAAAAGATTTCGAGACGCAAAACTATTAATTAATTATTATATAAAAACAGGGAGATTGAACCCTGAAAATGAAAAAATCAATTATGCTTATTTCATTCGTACCATATGGATGATCAGTGTCTTTTGGAAGACCTATAGTTTAATGACAGCGGATACCTTTCGAGATAGTCCCTCTCAACTTGATATTTTATGGAGTAATGCCATACCTTTAATGACAGAAAAGGGTTATCATGAATATATTGAAATTATAAAATTTTCTACTTCAGAGGTAATAAAATCCTAAAAGTCAGCTTTTATAAGTCCATAGCTGCCTCAACGTACTTGTTGACAACAGGCTTTTTAGACAGAAGCG
>Ga0233444_10002932_pt1 | contig 17368 bp, 16 predicted proteins | sample SI_124_October20_6_FD_182792 | JGI IMG/M metagenome (GOLD analysis project Ga0233444, IMG submission 182792) | Seawater microbial communities from Saanich Inlet, British Columbia, Canada - SI_124_October2016_10_MG | ecosystem: Environmental > Aquatic > Marine > Inlet | place: Canada: British...
GAAATTAAACATCAAAATTGGAAGATGGGAAAAAAAATATCTGTAGATTCAGCGACTATGATGAATAAAGTTTTTGAAATAATGGAGGCAAAAAAAATATTTAATTTAAAATATGAGTCACTTGATATTTTAGTTCATCCCTCATCATATGTTCATGCAATTGTAAAGTTTAACGATGGAATGTTAAAAATTATTGCACATGACACTAATATGAAAATTCCTATATTTAATTCTTTATATAATAGTCAAAAAAAAATTAAAACTGATGAATTAAATCTTAAGAAGTTAAATTTTTTAGATCTAAAAAAAGTTGATATAGATAAATTTCCATCAATTAAGATTATAAAAAAGCTAAAAAATGAGGAATCCTCACTTGAAACAATAATTGTTTTAGCTAACGATATATTAGTAGATCTTTTTTTATTAAAAAAGATTTATTTTACTGATATAGTAAGTTTTCTTCAAAAACTTATTAATATGAAAAAATTCAATAGTTACAGATTAATTAAATTAAAAGATATTAGCTCTATAATTTTGTTAAATAATCAATTACGTGAAACAATCAATAAGATGATCAAATAAAATTTATGAATTCAATTATTACTTTTTTAAAATTTGTCTTTATTATTTGGATTTTACTTTCATCAAAAGCAATATCCAACATCATAAATAAAATTGAAATAATTGGAAATGACAGAATTTCTGATGAAACTATAAAATTATTTATTTCAATTAATAAAGATGACGAAATTAATGATATTAAATTAAATAATATTTTAAATGATCTTTATGAAACTAATTTTTTTAAAAACATAACTGTTAATTTTAAAGATCAAATTTTACTTATAAATGTTGAAGAAAACCCGATTATAGAAAATATTTATTATAATGGAATTAAAAGTAATAAAATTTTAGAACTAATAAAACAGAATTCACTTATTAAGCCTAGATCATCTTTCAATGAAACTTTCTTGAAAAAAGAAAAATTGAAAATTGAAAATATTTTAAAAAATTTAAGTTATTTCAATTCCAGTTTAGAAATTTTAGTTGAGGAGACATCAAAGAACTTAGTTAATATTACTTATGATATAGATTTAGGAAAAAAATCAAAAATCAAAAAAATTACTTTCATAGGAAATAAAGTTTTTAAGGATAAAAGGCTTCATAGAATTATAACTAGCTCAGAGTATAAATTTTGGAAATTCATTTCAGGTAGAAAATATTTAAATCTCAATTCTGTTTCTTTTGATGAAAAACTTTTACAAAATTTTTATAAAAATAATGGATATTATAATGTAAAAATAAATTCCTCATTTGCTAAGTTAATTAGTCAAAATAATTTTGAATTAATTTTTAATATCGATTCTGGAGATAAAGTTTTTTTTGGTAATTTAGATTTAGATTTACCTCCTGATTTTGATGAAAAAAATTTTTCACCCATAAAAGAACTATTTATAAAAACACAAGGAAAACCATATTCAATTAATCAAATTGATAAGATACTTGATGAAATTGATAATATTACAACTCTTGAACAGTACAAATTTATAAAAGCTAGCGTTAATGAAAATATAGAAGACAATTTAATTAATTTAAAATTTACAGTTGAAGAGGGAGAAAAATTTTTTGTTGATAGAATAAATATACTTGGAAACACAATAACGGCTGAAAATGTTATTCGTAATCAATTGATGCTTGATGAAGGTGATCCTTTTAGTGAGATTCTTGTAACAAAATCTATCAATAATATTAAAAGTTTAAATTTTTTTAGAAAAGTTGAATCCGAAATTTTGTTTAACGAGTATAATAGGACTAAAACAATTAATATTTCTTTGGAAGAAAAACCTACGGGCGAAATATATGCCACTGCAGGTGTGGGTACTTCTGGTGGATCATTTGGTTTTGGTATTAAAGAAAATAATTTTTTAGGTAATGGAATTAACTTAGATACAAATTTTGAAGTATCAAGTGATGCTTTTAAAGGTAAATTTTCAGTCACGAATCCAAATTACAATAATACAGATAAATCATTATATATATCTGCAGAGGCCATTGAAAATGATAACTATCAAACATTTGGTTATAAAACCAAAAAAACTGGTTTTAGCTTTGGTACAAATTTTGAATATCTAAATGATTTATATTTAGGTCTAGCTAATTCAAATTTTTATGAAGTAATTGATACTAACTCCACAGCATCTTCACAACAACAAGCTCAAGAAGGAAACTATTGGGACTCATTTATCCAATTAGATTTTAATTACGATAAACGTAATCAAAAATTTCAAACTAATTCTGGATTTAGATCATTCTACTCATTAGATTTACCAATTTTAAGTGACACAAATACATTAAAAAATTATTACAATTATTCTCACTATTATAATTTTTTTGAAAAAAACATTTCTTCTCTCTCATTTTATTTTGAAACTGCTAATTCACTGAATAACAAAAATATAAAACTATCTGAAAGAATTAATATACCATCGAGTAGATTAAGAGGCTTTGAGAGGGGTAGAGTTGGCCCTAAAGATGGTGATGATTTTATTGGTGGAAATTATGCATATTCAGTTAATTTTGCATCAAATGTACCTTTCATATTCGAAGAGTCACAAAATCTTGATTTTTTAATCTTTGCAGATGCGGCTGATATTTGGGGGGTTGATTATAATTCATCCATCAAAGGAAATGGTATTAGATCCTCTATTGGTGTTGCGCTTGATTGGATGAGTCCATTAGGTCCTATGAATTTTAGTTTGGCATATCCAATTACCAAAGAAACAGGCGATAAGACCGAATCTTTTAGATTTAATTTAGGTACAACTTTTTAATCTTATGTTAAAAAAATCTTTTTTTATAATATTTTTTTTCTTACTGTCAGTTAATACTTTAAAAGCTGATAATAAAACTTCTTATATTGATATTGATTATATTTTAACAAATACAATTGCAGGGAAATTACTTTTGGAAAATTTTAAAAAAGAAGAAAAATTGAAAGTTGATAAATTTAAGATTACCGATGAAGATTTTAAGAATAAGGAAAAAAAAATATTAGCAAAAAAAAATTTAGTTACAAATGAAGAAATTAATAAAGAGCTAAGATCTTTGCAAGTTGAATTTCAGAATTATAGAAAAAATAAGATTAAAGAATTTGATGAACTTAAAGTCAAAAGAAATAGAAATATTTTAAATTTCATTAAATTAATTAATCCTATTATAGAAAAATATATGTCTGAAAATTCTATTGCTATTTTATTAGATAAAAAAAATATTTTTATTGCAAGTAAAAACTATGATATTACAAAAAATTTGATTACACTGATTGATAAAGATATTAAAAACATAGATATAGATTAAATGATTAATTTGAATAAAATTGAAATTGAAAATTTACTTCCCCATAGAGATCCAATGCTATTAATTGACGAACTTCATGATGTTAAAAAATTAACCTCTGCTACCGGTATAGTTAATGTTAAAAAAGATAGTTTTTTTGTTCAGGGACATTTTCCTGGCCAACCAGTTATGCCAGGTGTTCTTATTGTTGAAGCTTTTGGGCAAACTGCCGCTGCTTTAACAGCTCATGGTATTGATAAATCTACATATGAAAATAAACTTGTTTTTCTTATGGGTGTTGAAAAGGCTCGCTTTCGAAATCCTGTTATTCCTGATTGCAAACTTTTATTAAATGTTGAAGCTATAAGATCACACGGTAAAGTTTGGAAATATAAAGGCGAAGCATTTGTAGATGATAAAAAAATGGCAGATGCAATGTGGTCTGCAACAATTGTTGATAAGAAATAAATAGCAATAATTATTGATAACTTATTTTATTTTGCTTTGTTAAAAGCAGATATGATTAATCCATTTTTTAAAAATAATGGTCCCTTTAAATTAATTGATTTATTGAAAGAATTAAAAATTAATCAAATAGAAAAAATTAATAACTCATTTATTAATGACATAAAGGATCTTGAAAACTCCAAAATAAATGAAATTACTTTTTTTCATTCAAAAAAATATAAATCAGTAGCGAATAATACGAAAGCCTCTTTTTGTTTAACAACAGAAAATTTAAAGGATGAATTACCCAATAATTGCAAACCTATAATTGTAGATAACGTTTTAGTTTCAACCTCAATTATAGCAGCTAAATTTTATCCAGATTCAATAGATGATGGCTTTGATGATGAAGTACAAGAGATAAGTAAAACAAAATATAATAGTTCAGTAAAATACGGTAAAAATGTTTTGATAAATGAAAGTACAATAATTGGCTCTAATTGCTCTATTGGTCATAATACTATTATTGAAAAAAATGTATCTATCGATGACAATTGTTCAATTGGATCCAATTCTATTATAAGAAATGCATTGATTAAAAAAAATGTTAGAATTCTCGACAACTGTATTATAGGAAAACATGGTTTTGGTTTTTTTCCTAGCAACAAATTTAATGTAAGATACCCACATATAGGAATTGTTTTAATTGAAGAAAACTGTGAAATTGGTTGTGGTTCAACCATCGATAGGGGATCAATGTCAAATACTCATATTGGTAAAAATACATATTTGGATAATCAAATTCATATAGCTCACAATGTTAAAATTGGAGAAAATTCGATAATAGCTGGTCAAGTAGGAATTGCTGGCAGCTCTGTAATTGGTAGCAATGTTAGAATTGGAGGTCAAGCTGGAATTTCAGGACATTTAAAAATTGGTAATAATGTTGAGATTGCAGGTGGTAGCGGTGTTATAAAAGATATACCTGATAATTCGAAAGTCATGGGATACCCTGCTAAAAATATTAGAGAATTTTTAAAAGATAATAAATGATACATAAAACAGCGATTGTAGACCCAAAAGCTAAAATTTCAGCCAATGTAAATATTGGACCATACACCATTATAGGTCCAAACGTTGAAATAGGCGAAGATACTGATATTAATTCTCATGTAAGTATTGCCGGCTACACAAAAATTGGAAAAAAAAATAAAATTTATCCTTTTGCTTCTATAGGAAATAATCCACAAGATCTGAAATACAAAGGTGAAAAAAGTGTCCTTGAAATAGGTAATTGTAACACAATAAGAGAATACGTTTCAATAAATCCAGGAACAGATGGTGGGGGGGGATTAACAAAAATTGGTAACAATTGTTTATTAATGGTTTCGTCTCATGTTGCTCATGATTGTGTTATTGGAGACAATGTTATTTTAGTTAACAATGTGGCTATTGGCGGACATGTTCAAATTGATAATAATGCTATTATTGGAGGTAATTCTGCAGTACATCAATTTATCAGAATTGGAAAATTTGCCATGATCGGTGGAATGTGTGCTGTAATAAGAGATGTGATACCATATGGATTAGTTCATGGTAATAGAAGTGTATTACAAGGTATTAATTTAATTGGTCTAAGAAGAAATAATATTTCAAATCAAGATATTGCGTTGCTTAGCAATGCCTATAAAGAAATTTTTAAAAGTGAAAATTTATCTGAAAACTTAAAAAATTTATCTGAAGATATCAAAAAAAATGATCTTGTGACTGAAATTTTAAAATTTATTCATCAAGATAAAAAAAGACCAATTTGTACACCATTTTTAAAATAAAATGATTGGATTATTTTTAGGGGATACAGATTTTTCAAAAACAATTCTCAATAAGATAAAAAGATTAAATAAAAAATATTTTATTATTGATCTTTCAAAAAACAATATCTTTTGTAAAGACAAAAATTCATTTCGAATAAGTATAGGTAAATTTGGAAAAATTATAGATTTAATTAATAAAAATAAAGCGAAGAAAGTTTTATTTGCTGGCAAAATTTTAAAACCAAATTTCTCTACATTGAGACTTGATCTTAAAGGTATTTATTATATGCCAAGAATTATTAAAGCTGCTAAATTAGGTGATGCTTCAATTTTAAAAACAATTGTCAAAATACTAAGTAAGGAAAAAATTAAAGTTATTCGTTCAAACTTTTATAGTCCTGAATTATCATTAAAATCAGGAAACTATTCTATAATAAAACCTGATCGCAATGATAATAATTCTATTAAAAAGGGCATTAAATATTTTAAAAGTTTAAATAGCTTAGATCACGTCCAAGCTATTATTGTTAAAGATGATCGTATAGTTGCAAAAGAGGGAAAGCAAGGTACTAAAAAAATGATTTCGAAATTAAAAAAAAATTCAGATGGAATTTTAATCAAATTTCCCAAACCAAAACAAGATTTAAGGTTAGATCTTCCAACAGTTGGATTCAATACTTTAAAAGACTGTAAAAAATTTGGATTAAAGGGATTAGTTTTAAAATCTAGACAAAATATATTTTTAGATAAAGAAAAATGTATAAATTTTGCAAATAAAAATAATATTTTTATAAAAGTTATATGAAAAAAATTTTTATAATAACTGGAGAGCCATCTGGTGACAAATTAGCTTCAGAAATAATTTCAAAATTAATACTACAAAATTCTAATATTGAGTACTTATCGGTAGGAGGTGAGCATTTAAATAATTTAGGTATAAAATCTATTTATGATTTAAAAGATATCACATACCTTGGTTTTACAAGTGTATTGTTTAATATTTTTAATATTAAAAAAAAGATTAATAAAACAGTTGATGAAATCTTAAAATTTGATCCTGATATACTATTTAGTGTAGATAGCCCTGATTTTACACTTAGAGTTGCTGAAAAAGTCAAAAAACTTAACAAAAAGATTAGAACAGTTCATTATGTTGCTCCAAAAGTTTGGGTTTGGCGAAAAAGTAGAGTTAAAAAAATCAAAAAATTTATAGATCATATGCTTTTGTTATTTAACTTTGAAAAAGAATTTTTTGAGATTGAGAATATTAAAACCACATTTGTTGGACATCCACTAATTGAATATAAAGACAATGTAAAGATTATATCAAATAATTTAATATCTACAGATAGAAAAATTATTTCAATTTTTCCAGGTAGTCGTAAATCAGAAACTAATATTCTGATGCCAATATTACTTGATTTTATAAATTTAATGAAAAAAAACAATTATAATTATGATTATATATTTCATGCCACAAGTGAAAATAAAAATTTTATAACTAATCAGGTAAAAAGCTCTAATCTAGAAAATATTGACGTCATTTCAGATGAAAATATTAAATTTAAAGTTTTATCAAATTCTATTTTTGCTGTATCTAAATCTGGAACAGTTTCATTACAAATCTGCAATTTAAATATACCTTCAATTATTATTTACAAGTTAAGTTTTTTAAATTTTATGATATTTAAATTATTAGCAAATATCAAATTTGCGAATATCATTAATATTATTAATGGTACTGAGGTAATCCCTGAATTGTTACAAAGTAAATGTAATTCTAAGGAGATTTTTAAATCTGTTGTCTATTTATTAAAAAATCCAGAATTGATAAAAAAACAGTTAGATACTTGCCAGGAAACTTTAGAAGGTATTAGGTCAAAAACTTCTTCTTCAAATGAGTCTGCTCTAATTTTAAATAAGTATCTTGCTCTTTAATCTTTTTTCAACTTCCTCTTTACCTAAAGAAATCACTATATCATAAAGTCCTGGGCCAAATTTCGACCCTGTTAAGGCAATCCTAAGTGGCTGACCAACTCCTTTGAAGTTGGTTTCATAATTTGTTATTAATTTACTTACAACTGGTTCAAGACTTTCTTTATTTAGATTATCCATTTTTACTAAATTATCTTTAAACTCTTTTATGATCTTTTTTGCCTTTTCATCAATTAAATTTAGATCCTCTTCTTTAAATTTTATCTCATCAGAAATTAAATATTTTGCATTGTTGTAAATATCTTCTAAGGTTTTTGCTTTATTTTTAAGAAATGATAATGATAATTTGATTTTTACTTCTTTTTCTGGATTGATCTTTTCTTTGTATATCTGACAGTATTCCACAAAATATTTATAAAGTTCACTTTCATCTATATTTTTAATATAATACTCGTTCATTGATAAAATCCTGCTCATATCAAGTTTTGAAGGAGATTTGCCTATACCATCTAAATTAAAGTACTTTATACTTTCATCTAGAGTAAATATTTCTTTATCTTCAAAAGACCAGCCCAATCTAAGAAGATAGTTTCTTAATGCATCAGGCATTACGCCAATTTTAGAATAATCATCTAATGTTGATGCATTATCTCTTTTTGATAATTTTTTACCTTCTGTTGTGTGTATTAGAGGTATGTGTGCAAATTTAGGTAATTCCCAACTCATTGCTTCATAAATTTGCATTTGTTTGAATGTATTGATTTTATGATCATCTCCCCTAATAATGTGCGTCATATTCATTTGATGATCATCTACAGTTGCAGACAAATTATAAGTAGGAGTGCCATCATTTCGTAAAATTATAAAATCTTCAATTGTATTATTGTCAATTTCAACATCTCCTTGAACTAAATCTTTCAGAATTGTTGATCCTTCAATTTTACTTTTAAACCTTATTACGGGTTTTATACCTTTAGGGACTTCAGTTTCAGGAATATCTCTCCACTTTCTATTGTAAATATAGGGAAGTTTTTTTTGTCTAGCTCTTTTTTTTTGTTCTTCAATTTCTTCACTAGAACAATAACATTTATAAGCATTACCATTTTTTAATAATTCGTTTGCAATATTTATGTGATCATTAATTTTAGTTGATTGAATATATTCTTCACCGTCATGCTCTATACCAAGCCATTTTAAAGACTTAATAATTTGAATTTTATGTTCATCTTTAGATCTTTCTTTATCAGTATCTTCAATTCTAAGGTGAAATGTTCCTTTTTGGTTTTTAGAAAATAACCAATTAAATAGGGCTGTTCGTACGCCACCAATATGAAGAGCTCCGGTAGGTGATGGAGCAAATCTAGTTGCTACTTTTGACATCAGTGATATTTAGACTATTTTCTTAGAAGTTTCTATATAAAGATACTAAAACACCTTGAACTTTTACTCTATCAGGTCCGAAAATTTTAGTCTCATAGTTTCTATTTGCACTTTCAAGAGCAACTACTTTACCTTTTTTACGAATTCTTTTGAGCATTGCTTCATGTTCGTCAATTAATGCTACTACAATTTTTCCATTGTCAGCAGTATCTGTTCTTCTTATAATTACAGTATCTCCTTCATTAATGCCAGCTTCAATCATAGAGTCACCTTGAACTTTTAGTCCAAAATAATCGCCATTTTTTTCTAGATTGCCTGGAAGTGGAATTCTTGATACCTCATTTTGTATAGCTTCGACTGGTGTACCAGCAGCTATTTTTCCAAGAACGGGAACCTCTATTTCATCAGAACTAACATTAACCTCATCCAAACCACCTTTAATTACACTAGGTGAAAAACTATTATAAATATCATTTGCAGATGCTGTTTCTGGCAATTTAATCACTTCTAAAGCTCTAGCTTTGTGTGCTAGTCTTTTAATAAATCCTCTTTCCTCTAAAGCACTGATCAATCTATGAATTCCTGATTTAGATTTTAAATTAAGTGATTGCTTCATTTCTTCATAAGACGGGGAGACGCCAGAACTTCTCAACTTTTTGTTGATAAATAAAAGTAGGTTTTTTTGTTTTTTTGTAAGCATAAGAACAAATATCGTACAAATAATGTTCTATAAAAGTTCTTATAAATAAACAATAGTTAAAAAATCAAGCAAAATAGGGGCTAATTTAGTTATAAAACTGAAAAAATTGAATTTTCTGATAAATTTTTCAAAAGTGATTCACCAATTAAAAAAGTTTTTATAGAGGTTTTTTTTTTTAAATCTAAAAGTTCATCTTTTGTTTTAATTCCACTTTCAGATATTAAAGGTCCTTGGTGACCAACGAGCACATTATGAATATCATAGGTTGTATTAATATCAGTTTTAAGTGTTTTTAAATTTCTATTGTTAATTCCAATCAAAGCCTCTTTGAAATTCAATGCTTTTTTTGCTTCTTCAACAGTGTGCACTTCTATAATGACAGACATGTTAAATTTTAAAGACTCTTCATACAATTCATTAGCTAAATAATCTGAAACACCAGCTAGAATAATTAAAATTGCATCTGCACCGTTAGCTTTTGCAAAAGGCACCTGCCATTTATCTATAAAAAAATCTTTACATAGAATTGGTAAATTTATATTAGCTAATTTAATTTTAGCTAAGTCATATGCTTTTCCGTGAAAATAATTTTGTTCAGTTAATACAGAGAGGCAAGTTACTTTATTTTTATTATAAATTTTTGCTATTTCAATAGGATCGTAATTATTAATTATTATGCCTGCTGAAGGGCTAGCTTTTTTAATTTCAGCAATTATTGAAACTTTATCATTTTGAATATTATATTGAATTTTTTCTTTAAAATTTAAATAATAATTTTTTTTATTATTGTTTTCAATTATACTTAGAAATTCTTCTATAGGATTTTCTTTTTTAAGAATTTCTAATTCTAATTTTTTTTTTATAATTATTTTTTCAAGTATATTTTCAGACATTTTGGATTTTTTCTAAATGAGTGTAGGGTTTGCCAGACAAAATAAATTCTCTTGAAAAATTATAAGCATCTAAAAAGTTTCTAAATTTTTCGCTTACTATTAAACCTGCGGCTGCATTCAAGCAAACAGCTTTTGAAAAATCATTATCTTTACCTTTGAAAATTTCTATCATTTTGTTAGCATTAAAATTAGCATCATTACCAATTAAATTATCAAATTTTTCCGCATTAACATTAAGTGCTTTTGGATCAATTATAATTTCTGATATTTTGCCATCTTTTAATTGAATAACATTTGTTTTTGCATAAGGTGATATTTCATCTAATCCATCTTCACTGTTAACTATCCATGCAAATTTTATATTTAAATTTTTAAGACCTTCCGCAAATACTTTTAGTAATTTTTTATCAAAAACCCCAACAACTTGCCTGTCAACTAAAGCTGGATTGCTTAAAGGTCCAATCATATTAAAGATGGTTCTTTTGCCAATTTTTTTTCTTACAGGACCCACAAATCTCATCGCACTATGATAATTAGGTGCAAACATAAAACCAAAGTTATTATTATTAATCTCTTTTTTTATATCATTTGGCTCAAGATCTATTTTAATTTTAAGAGCTTCTAGAACATCTCCAGAACCACATTTTGAGGATACAGCTTTATTGCCGTGTTTAGCTACTTTTGTACCCATACTGGCTAATAGTAAAGCTGAAGCAGTAGATATATTGAGAGTATTCATGCCATCACCACCAGTTCCACAAGTATCAACACAATCTGTTACGTTTACTCTTTTTGATTTTTCCCTTAGAACATAAACACCACCAGCAATTTCATCTGAAACTTCACCTTTTTCTGACAATAGTGTTAAGAAATTATAAATTTCTTCTTCATTAGCCTTGCCTGTCATTAATAATTCAAAAGCAGATTTACTTTCTTCAAAAGTTAAATCTTCTTTCATTCTTAATTTTTCTAAAATTTGTTCCATTAATTAATAATTTACAAAGTTTTTTAATATTTTCATTCCTAATTTAGTTTTAATACTTTCTGGATGGAATTGTACACCATGAATATTGTATTTTTTATGTTGAACACCCATGATTAATCCATCATCAGTTTCAGCAGTAATCTCTAAATTTTCAGATAAGGTTTTTTTATTAATAATTAGACTATGATATCTTGTAGCTTCAAAAGTTTTGGGAAGGTTTTTTAAAATTCCAATTTGCCTAGATTTAATTTTACTTGTTTTTCCATGCATTAATTTTTTGGCTTGAACAATTTTTGAACCAAAAACTTGACCTATGATTTGGTGCCCCAGACACACTCCAAGAAAAGGAAGATCTTTGTGTAAAGTTTTTAAAATATTCAAACAATTTCCTGATTGATTTGGATTTCCTGGTCCAGGTGAAATTACAATTTTATTATATCTTTTTTTTATAATTTCTTTTGGAGTAATTTTATCATTTCTGACAACATCCACTTTAGTTTTTAATGATGAAAGATAATGATAAAGGTTGAATGTAAAACTATCGTAATTATCAATTAATAATATTTTCATTATCTTAATGCGTTAATCAAAGCTTTTGCTTTGTTAACAGTTTCCTCATACTCTTTAAGTGGTTTACTATCAGCAACAATTCCAGCACCTGCTTGAACATAAAATTTTTTATTTTTTGCAACTGCTGTTCTTAAAGCAATACAAGTGTCAAATTCTCCATTAGCTGAAAAATATCCAATACCTCCTGCATATACTTTTCTTCTTGTTGTTTCTAATTCATCAATAATTTCCATAGCTCTTATTTTTGGAGCTCCAGATACTGTACCAGCTGGAAAACCTGCTAATAGTGATTTAAACTTAGAAAATTTTTTATTGTATTCACCAATTACATTAGAAACTATATGCATAACATGGGAATATCTCTCAATAATAAAACTCTCAGTAACTTTAACAGAATTGATTTTAGAAACTTTACCAGCATCATTTCTACCAAGATCTAAAAGCATTAAATGTTCTGACAGCTCTTTTTTATCTTTTAGTAAATCTTTTTCAAAATAAAGATCTTCTTTTTTTGTTTTTCCTCTTGGTCTTGTTCCAGCTATAGGTCTTACAGTTATTTTGTTATCTCTTAATCTTACTAGTATTTCAGGACTAGCCCCAACTATTTGAAAATCATTAAAATTGAAGAAAAACATGAAAGGAGAAGGGTTTGTAACTCGTAATTTTTTATAAATCTCTAAAGGATTTTTTGTAAGTTTTGCCTCAAACCTTTGACTTAATACTACTTGAAAAATATCACCTAATTTAATGTATTTTTTGGCTTTATTAACCATATTAAGAAATTTATTTTTAGGTGTATTGGATTTAACCTTAATATTTTTAACAACATTACTTTTTGATTTGATTAATTTTTTTAAAGTAGATTGAACTGTAAGTTTAAAAAGTTCAGATTTTATATCGTCAAACTTCTTTTCATAATTAATAATTTTTTCATCATTAAATATATTTATTATATAAAATATTTCTTTTTTTAAGTTATCATGAATTACAAGAGTTCTAGGTCTCAGCAATCTAACGTCTGGTAAATTAAGATCATTTTTACAATTATTAGGGATTTTTTCTATATATCTAATTGAGTCATATGAGAAATATCCCGAAATTAAAGAACAAATTTTTGGTAATTCTTTAGGAGTTTCAAATTTAAACTCTTCAATTATTTTTTCTATTAATTTTTCAGGTTTATCTTTTAATTTAATTTTTTTTTTGTTTTTAATTAGATAAGAGTTTTTGTTATTAAATTCCCAGATTTTATCAGGATTTTTACCAAAAATAGTATACCTGCCTTTTATCTTACCTTTTTCAACAGATTCAAAAATAAAGCTATTTTTTTCAATTAAAAAATTGTCAATTAAATTAATTACCTCATCATCATTTTTGACCTTTTTAGAAGTATAGATAATTTGATTTTTTTTGCTTCTATGTCGAAACTTAAAATCCTTGAAGTTTCGATTGATTATCATTTGAAATAATTTTTAACTCTATCAATAGTTTTTTGATTTAATTGTACTTGATATTTAGTGTTAAGTAATTGATCGTAAGATTGAATAAAAGTTTTTCTGGTATTAGTATTTTGGTTGTTAACAAAATTTAGATAATTTTCATCTGTTTCGCTAAAAGTATTTTTTTTACTACTTACTAATTTAACTAAATAAATCCTATTTTCTTTATCATTAACTAATGTGAAAGAATTGTTTGGCAGCGAATAAAGCATTTTAACTGAATTTGCCTCAAATGTTGCGTCATCATTTATAGAATTAATAGTTAGATATTCCTTACTAAAACCAGACATTTCTCTAAATTTATTATCATCAAATTTTTTGTTTTGTATTTCTTCTAATATACTTCTATTGAGATCAAATTTTCCTTTTTGATAAACTAATTCTTGAATCTCATCTTTAGTATTTTGATCATCTAGATCTGGACCACGGTCATATTTGTTAGTTATAGAATATAATAAAAAATTATCTCCATTTTCGATTAAATCAATTGATGATGATCTTTTAGAATAGATCATATCTTCATCTATTTTTTTTGTTGAGCTTGGTGTAAATTCCTTAACCTCTATAATACTTGCTTTTATATTTTCAATAATAGATTGAAAATCATTACCATTTGATATTTCATTTTCAATCTTATCTATTTCATCAAAAAAATCTTGATTGAATTCCTCTAACCCAATTAAAATTTTAGGGTTTAAAACAACATATTTAAAATCAATATATTCTCTTTTTAATTGATCTTTATTTTCGTCTAAAAATTTATTAACTTCAGTTTCATTATAGCTTTCTTTTTCTTTATAAAAATTTTCCATCGCAAAATATTCAAGATCTAGCGTTTTATTTTCATCTTCAAATTTCTTTTTAGTTAGAAAATCAGGAGTTATCGTACCAGCACCAATAAAATCAAATAGATGTTTTTGTAATTCACGGTTTTTTAATTGTAGTTCAAACATAGGTGCTGACATATTATTTGATAGTAAAAATTTTTCATATTTAGTTCTTTGAAAAACATTGTTTTCATCTTGAAAATTTTTATTTTCTTTTATTTTTTTTAAAACTGTTAATTGTGTAATCGAAAGGTCAAAATCTTCCACTTCTAAGTCAATCAAAGTTGTAGAGATTAGTCCTGATAGAAGCTCTTCAATTATATTATTATCTAAATTTTCTCTAATAGCTTGCTGTGAAATTCCACTTTCATTAAGATAGTTCATGAAATCTTGGGTAGTTACATTTGTCTTATTAATTTTGGCAATATTGTTTTGGTTGTTAGTACTAAAACCACCTCCAAAGCCACCAAATCCAAATGCGATTATAATGACTACAATTAAGATTAAGCCACCTAATTTTTTTCCACCAAATTTTTTCAAAGTTTCTATCATTAGCTATTAATTTATTGATCTGTAAAAAACAAATCTATAGATTAAAATTACAATTATGACAAATAAATATATGTATTTTATAGCTAATTGGAAAATGTTTGGTGATTTAAGATCATTAAATTCACTTGATAGTGTTATAAAATTTTCAAAAAATAATAAAAATACTAATTTTAGAATTATTTATTGTCCACCAAGTACTCTTATACGCCCACTATCAAAAAGGTTTAAAAAAACAAATCTAGAGGTTGGAGCGCAAAATTGTCATGAGAGTGAAAACTATGGAGCTTTCACAGGTCACGTAAATTCAAAAATGTTAAAAAATGTTGGGGCAAAATATGTTATTTTGGGACATTCAGAAAACAGAAAGTCTGGTGAAACTGACAAGTTGATCAATTTAAAAATCAAAAGTGCAATCAAATCAAAATTAAAAGTTATTTTCTGTATTGGTGAAACACTTAATGAAAAAAGAAAAAAAAGAACCAAGCAAGTTTTGACAAAACAAATTTATAACGGACTGAAATCTGTAAAAGATAAATCAAATATTATTTTAGCTTATGAACCTATTTGGTCTATAGGTACAGGCCTAATCCCAAAACCGAATGATTTATTAAACTCTGTTTCTTTTATAAAAAGTAAATTTAATAAAAAAACTCCAAAAGTTTTATATGGTGGCTCTGTTAATGATAAAAACATTGCTCAATTAAAAGATATTAAGAATATAGACGGTTTTTTGATTGGTGGAGCCTCACAAAGTTCAAAAAAATTTATTGATATAATCAAAAAAACCTTTAATTAAGCCTTCATGGAAAACATACTGTTAGTCATTAACATCATCCTAGCTTTAATTTTAGTATCTTTGATACTTTTGCAAAAATCTGAGGGTGGAGCTCTAGGTATAGGGGTTTCTCAAGAAAACTTTATGTTATCAAGATCTGCTGGTGGATTTATGACTAAAGCAACAGCAATAGTTGCTACACTTTTTATAGTTTGTAGTTTAGCGCTAACTATTATTTCAAGAGCTGAGTTAACGCCAACAAGTTCAGTTTTAGATACAGTCGAAGAAAAAACTGAGGATACACCGTCAATTCCTGAAAATAATTAATTAATACTTTTCAATTTAATTTTTATTCGCTATAAGATAATTCCATGGCGCGATATATATTTGTCACCGGCGGCGTGGTTTCATCCTTAGGCAAGGGTCTCTCATCTGCTTCACTAGCTTATCTTTTACAATCTAGAGGTTATAGAGTTAGATTAAGAAAATTGGATCCATATTTAAATGTAGATCCAGGAACAATGAGTCCATTTCAACACGGTGAAGTATATGTAACTGATGATGGTGCGGAAACTGATTTAGACTTAGGTCATTACGAGAGATTTTCGGGAGTATCAGCAAAAAAATCTGACAATATTACAACTGGTAAAATTTATGATGATGTTCTTAAAAAAGAGAGAAAAGGTGAGTACCTAGGTAAGACAGTTCAAGTAATTCCCCATATTACAGATCGAATAAAACAGTTTATCAAAAATGACTCTTCAAAAGAAGATTTTGTAATTTGTGAAATTGGAGGAATTGTAGGTGATATAGAAAGTCTTCCATTTGTAGAAGCAATCAGACAATTTGCAAATGATGTAGGTAAAAAAAATGCATTATTTATTCATTTAACTTTAGTACCTTATTTAAAAGCATCTGATGAAATTAAAACAAAACCAACCCAACATTCTGTTAAAGAATTAAGAAGTATAGGAATTCAACCAGATATAATAATTTGTAGATCTGAAAGACCAATACCTCTTGACCATAGAAAGAAAATTTCTTTATTTTGCAATGTAGATATTAAGAATGTAATCGAAACAGTTGATGTTAGAACTATATACGAAGCTCCTATGAGTTTTTTTAGAGAGAAGTTAGATCTTCAAGTTTTAAGTTATTTCAAAATGAAATCAAAAAAACCAGTGAACTTAAATCCTTGGAAAAAAATAACTAAAATTATTTTGAACAACAGAAAACAAGTTAATATAGCAATCATTGGTAAGTATGTTGAATTAAAAGATGCTTATAAATCATTAGATGAAGCCTTAACTCATGGTGGAATAGACAACAAAGTTAAAGTTAATTTAGTCAGAATAGACTCTGAAAAATTAAAAGTTTCAGAAATTAAAAAGAAACTTAAAAATATTTCAGGAATATTAATTCCTGGTGGTTTTGGAAAAAGAGGAACGGATGGAAAAATTGAGGCAATTAAACATGCAAGATTAAATAAAATTCCTTTCCTTGGTATCTGTTATGGAATGCAAATGGCTATTATTGAATTTGCAAGAAATCAGTTGAATTTGAAAAATGCTACATCAAGTGAATTTGATAAAAAAGGCTTACCAATTATTGGATTAATTAATGAATGGACTAAAGATGGAAAGATGATCAAGGGA
>Ga0233444_10002938_pt1 | contig 17350 bp, 11 predicted proteins | sample SI_124_October20_6_FD_182792 | JGI IMG/M metagenome (GOLD analysis project Ga0233444, IMG submission 182792) | Seawater microbial communities from Saanich Inlet, British Columbia, Canada - SI_124_October2016_10_MG | ecosystem: Environmental > Aquatic > Marine > Inlet | place: Canada: British...
CTATGTCCACCCAGAACTGAACCAGGCGCTTGACTACGGGGCCTACACCACGGAAACGTTTGACGGTGGCGTGCTGCAAATCGGCAAAGCCATGGAAGGCGATGTCAAATTCGACCTACCAGAAGGTCATCCTGATGCTGGTGAAGACATTGCAGCCTACTACCTGTGGCTGTTTCCCAACATGATGTTCAACTTCTATCCGTGGGGCCTTTCGCTCAACATTGTCGTGCCCGTTTCCCCCACCCAAACCAGGGTGCTCTACCGAGGCTATGTGGCCAATGCTGAGCTGGCGAGCCAGGGCGCTGGTGCCTTGCTCGACACCGTCGAAGATCAAGACCAATGGGTCATCGAATTGGTGCAGCGCGGGATGGCTTCGTCTGTTTATGATCGTGGCAGGTATTCCCCAACAAGGGAACAAGGCGTGCATCATTTCCATCGCATGCTATGCTGTGCAGATGGCTATCAGTTCTCAATTTTGGAGGACTTTAATTTGTTTTAGATGCATATGCGCGAGTTTTGGAGTTTTTCTAACTATGGACCCTTCGGCACGAATGACACTGTTTGCTGGGATGGCTCGGTGAAAGTTGACATTCTTCAGGTGTAGTTCTCTCCCATTGTTGAAATGAATCACATTTTTTCCAGTAGGCTCCAGCACAGTATCGATGCTGGTTGTGAGTTGAGTGAGGGAATAAATCCACTTAGAATGAAATTCCAATTCTGTCCAAAATAAATCAGAGTGAAAATTTATCGGAAGAACTTCTGAAGTGATGCTTCTACAATACTCATCAGCAAAGGCCCACCTGCACCAAGATGAACAGTGAGGACCGGAGGTAGACTCGGTAGACTCATACCGTTCTGCTGCTTTTTCAAGAAAGTCCTCAATCTTTGCAGGATTATTATCAACATTTACCAAATCTGGTATCGTACCTTCATCACCTCCAATTTCAATTAGGCAACCGCGTATATCCGCAGACTTCATTTGCCCAATGCTCTGATTCACAAGTGATGGTTTTTCCTGGATGCAGCGAATATAGACTTGGCATTGGCGTTTATACTGCTCGAGTGATCTTTTGTTGGAAAGGCTGCGTTTCCAATCAATAACAACCACGGTAATTCCGCCGTTCACATTTTCAAGGACAAAAACCGCATCGACTTCACCACTTCTTATTTCAACAGAATCGCTGATTTGAATGGCACTTCCTGTGTTTAACGACAGCTCTGCAACAATATGTTTGATTTCTCCAAATTGTTGTAAATATTTGGAGAGAAAGTTTACTGTTTTTCTTAGTTTTTTCAGTTTTTTCCGACAATCGAGTTGGCTGAAATTGCCTAGTGGGCATTGAGGTCCGTTTTTACTTTCCAGAAACTGGTATAATTTATCCCAATTTTCTCCTTTAGCCATCGCCTTCATTTGCTTCCCATCAAGCGTGTGGTCCTCCGATGCAATGGTATTGAGGTAAAATTCCATCAGAGCGTGGCGCAAGTTGCCATCCGCTTGGGCCGAAGTTGAATCAATGGACGTAGTCAAGGAAACCAGAGGCGGAGCCGCTCCGTAAGGTTGAGCCATCTTTCCACAAAAATACGCTTTGGATAATCTAGAGGCTGATGAGCGTAGCACCTAAATCACGCTCATGGTGGAAGTTCGTCTAAATCTTCAGGTGAAGCCACTGCACCAGATTGTTGCAGTGAGGTTAGAATCTGTTCAGGATTGTTCAACAATACATCTCGACTAAACGATGTTTCGGGTAGTTCACTCAGGAGAGGGGAAGCTACCGTGTACTCGATATTGCTTAACTCTACATGCGTGACTGGCCGCAAATCAATGTCTGCTTCAACTCCATCATTTAGGACGCCAATTGAACCATCTCCGTGGACGGCCTCGGCCGTTTCTCCGCCTTCTAACCTCTGAATGAGGCTATGGAGATTTTTTTGATCATCGGACATGGTCGTGCCAAGACGTTGTTCGAAATCCTCTCCATAGAGGGCATAGAGAAGGAAATGGTACCCAGATGTCCGATCGAGGTCTTTTTCCATGTATTGGGTAGAATAATCAAGTAGACAGCCGCTGCATATGTGTTTGCATGGGCGTTTTCTGACCGTGATGTACTTTCCAGTGGCATCCGGGACTTGCGTCGTACAATTTTGACCTGACAGGCGCTCAAGTGCCCTTCCAAGAACAGGGAAATTCTGGGGATTGTCTAGATCAAATTCCTGATGTCTGTTACGCAACATTTGGAACAACGCTTGAAGCAATCCTATACCACCGTCGCTTCGTTCAAAAATATACAATTCCCAACCTTCTTGCCCTTCATGCCTGTACCTCCGAATATCACCATCGATGTCGGACTCAGAAATATTCAATCCCAATGAGGTATCGCCTGTCACGCCTTCCAAGAGACTACGCAGAAGAGTTAGCGCTGAGATTTGCGAGGTGTTAGTGCTGCCTTTGGCAGGATCCATGCTCACAAAATCATCCGTATCCCAAGGGATTCTAAACACAAGAACATCTGTGACGAATGTCCGACCTAGCACGAGTCTACGATGCAACTCCCCACCATCCGCTATCGCGGTGTTACTAGGGTCTGAATTATGATCACAATTTGCGATCCGTCGTTCATTAAACGATCGAATAGCAGCCCTCCCTTCATCCGTGTCAGCCGGAATGCCGCAGAAATTTAGGTCCTGAAATGGTATTGCATAAGGCCGGGGGTGCTCGGATGGTAAATCGTCATGGCTCAGACTACCGCACCTCTTACAGAATGTGAATCCAAAACCATCCTCTTCCTCGATCTGACCTTTTCCTGGATTAATATTGACCAATGTTTTGCCAGAAACCATTCGAAGTTCAAGGTGTTCGCCGAATTTTATTTCGTTTTCATCGATCGCCCCAATAATTTGAGTTGGCCATTTTGTAGTGATCCGATATTCTGTGTTCTTTCGCTGTGATACATCAACGATGCTCCCATCGTTGGCCCGAACGAGTGGTGCGAAGCCTGTGGGCCTAAGCATTGGGATTGTTTTGAATACACCACTCCCACACATCTCACACAATTCAGATGCCTCTGGGGTCTCGGATTTCGGACGAGTGCTTTCTAATGTGTGCTGGCAACTCTTCGTACTACACCTATGGTGCCACGTCAATGTTGAATCTTGAGAATCGTCTTCTATTTTCTTAAACCAATAACTAAACCGATCGATTACTGAATTAACCCGGGCGTTGTATCTCTCTGGGATTGCTAAAGGCTCAAGCTCTTCCATCGTGGGGCGAGGGGGGAAATCAAGGTACAGTCCTCCGCTCATGTAGGTTTTCTTTTTGACAATGATTTCTTTGCCCGGACTGTATTGCGTGAGTGCTTTTTCAAGCCCGTTTGACATTTTAACTTCAATTTGCTCATCCCCGGTAGGCGTAAGGGAACGTGCAACGAATGACACTGCATCAGTTGGAAGGTTGAAACTTGGCAGCTTGTGGTGTTCCGATAAAAAATCGAGGAAGTTTGTTGGTTCCGTCATGCTGCAGCCTCCTCATTTTGTAGGGTTGTTGTTTGGATTCGATTTAAGAATTCTCGTAACTTCACAACAAAGTCATCCAACGTACCTCTTAACTGGGAAGATTGCAATATTGCTTCGACTTGAGGGCGAATGTTTGCCCAAGACATCTCAGAATTCTCATCTCCTGAAGGATTGGTTCCGTCTAACCAATCACAAAAGTCGGCATGACAGAATCCGCTTCCAGGAGTATCAGAAAAGAAGCCCTCTAAGGTGCCCATGCTCTCCATCAGATTTGCTTCATGTTCAGGCGCACCCATTCCAGCAAACCGTCTCATGGGCAAGTCGTATTTCATTCTCTTGAAAAAGGCCTGGAATATTGCAGCATTAATATGCCGCTCAATAATTGCTTCATTGTTCAAATAAATGACAGGTGAGTCTTGGGGATGAGTTAGCATTTCTTGAGGATTGTCGAAATAATTCTGAGCGTGCGGTTGATTATCGCACCAGGAAACTGCAACACATACTTCGGCCGAACCTCTTCCCGCTCGCCCAACTCTTTGTTGATAGTTTGATGCTTTACGAGGAATGGTTCGAAGTGCTACGCAAGTCAAACTACCAATGTCGATACCTACCTCCATTGTCGTTGTACATGACAGAACATCCACGGGAGATTGGACAAAGGTCCAAGCGTCATCTTCTTCAGGGACTGAAAAGGGTACATCCTGGAAGAGTAATTCGAATTCCTCGGCCGAGGTGTACATTTCTTCCTCGGTCTTCGCAGTATTGATTTGTGCCGTATGTTCTTCAGCTCGGATGACCGTGATTGCCAAGTCACCATAATCCGAATCAATCGCTGTTTTTGCAGGCCTGCGCCAAGGCGATTCAATTCGTTGATCGAATATCGGGATCTCGGGATTATAATTTATCAGATCATCATAGCCACAACTGATACAAGAGGTGGGGGACGTATCGGGATGAATGATTGGCATGATGGTGCCGCAGCGACGACATCCGAGTGTATCGCTCTCGTCATCGAGGACATGGACCAATTCAATAAACTCTGCCTTCACAAGTAATTTCCCACCTGCCTCTTGATGAGTATTTGGCGTGAACAGTAGACGCCTGATTAATGAAAATGGAATAAGAGGTTCTGCAGCCATTTGACCAATCAAAGCGCGATATTTATTTCCGACATCATTCGGGGAAATCCCCCATTCCGGCTCTTTCGTGTAGACCGAGGGATGATGATTCATCGAAGCGAAAGAATATGCGCCAGACGATGAAATACACCGCTGGCCGCCGGCTTTCTCTTTACCCCCTTCAGAGTCTTCACCCAGCGATGGCCGTGTCATCCAATGAACCAATTCCTTGAGCACATGCTCCAGAGTACTGCTCCAGTGATTATTAAATTGCAATTCTGCAGCCTCCTGATCTGGTTGATCCTCTAAATATTGCATTTTGAGTTTCATCTTCACGCGGGAGGATAGGGTTGCATACCCCAATCCCAACGAGGATAAACTGAAATCTTTACTTCCAATGAAGTCCATAATCGAAGAACTGAAATCCCAAGGTGTTGAATGGCCGATATTTGCCAGATCAAACACGTTTTGCCATTGTAATTTTCTCTCAAAGGGGGAATCTAAAAGTTCACTGGTTGCATTAATTACTTGTCCAGCAATTTCGGACAATTCCCCTAGAGTCTTATTTTCGCCATTGATGAAAATCCTACAATTCTGATAATGGGCTAAATCGGGGTTGCCATGAAGGGTTCGTAACTTACCAATTCGTTCTTTACACAAAGTCCTCATGTCTTGGGCCAAAGTCTTCCATTTCCCCTCCTCCGAATTTTGGGGCTTGAGGGACACAATGTCGGCAGTGACATTTTGCATAATTGAAGAAAATCTTTCAACCGGGTTATGGGCCAAAGTTCCATCTTCAAATGTAATACCAACCGTAGCAAGGCGCTCGGTCATTTGTTGGTATTGTGCTTGGGCGAAATTAATGTCTCCATTTGGGTTGTAAAACTCAGGATTGAAACACTCCCCCAATATTATCCACTTCTCATTTGACGTGAATGCAAAGCCAGAGGAGGCATTTTTCACCCCTCGTGTGAGTGCGCCCATCAATTTTTTGCGTATTAATCGAACATATCCTTTGTGATTGTTTTCACGATGGTGTCTTTTTGCTGCATTTGCAAATGCATCGTTGCTGCGCGGGGCCCTGTTCACAAAATCTTCATAGTAACTTTTCGCCATTTCGTCTTCGGGCACATCACTAACAGCAGATTGTACAATTGATTTGAGTTCCTGATGTTTATCAAAAAATACATCATCCACATGTTCTTGAAGTAGTGCGGCGTGTGCTGCGATTAGATCAACCCTGGTTCGAGCGAAGGAGTTCCGTGAATTCCTGTACTTATCACCTGTCCCCGAAAAAGGTTCGAGTTTCGCTCGCGTGCAATTCAATACGAATACTGAATAGAGGTGTTCCAAAGTTCGTATTTCAGGGTGAAGTTGCTTGTACCAATCTTGATTTAAAAGATGGAGAACAAGAAGTCTCAATTCATCGTAATTGGAATTGTCTTGTATTTTCTTTGCCAACTTCGCAGCACGCGAGCGGCTGTCTGAGAACACCATGACCTTTTTGCCTTTGTTAGGCAAATCGCTCTTCTCAGGGTCTGGAGTCTGGTGGGTGATCAATTGTTTCATCAATTGGGAAAATGCATCATCTCCTCTTGTCATGTAATCTGTTATTTGATCTGACTGTCGCCTTTTGTGCAATGTATGGCACTGCAAGCACTCGGCTTTACAGAATGTGATTTCTTCTACATTGGAACGACCCGTTTCATCATTCGAGTCACGAATTGCATCTTGAATGAGTTGGACTGGGTCTGTTGGTGAATCCCTACGCTCTGCTGCAAGATAACCTGCCTTCCAATTTTCTCCCGGATATGTTTCATCGACCTTGATTCGATAATCCACTGTGTTTACCCAAATGTGTGCTGGGCCATCTGCGCGCACCTCACGTCCTCCGATTTCCATGATTCCGACGCCTCTGCCATGTTCTTCAATCACCTCGTCGTACAAGTAAACTTCAAGTCGGATGCTATGATCAATCGGTCGTGAAAAGGCCCTTGAAACACACGAGCCACCATGTTGAATGGCGGCGCTAACCTGATTCCAATTTTGTTGTGAGATCCATATCGAGGCATACGGCGCACCGCACTTTCGGCACCCTCTAACTGGATATGCCACGTCGAGGGAGTTTTGTTCTCGAAGTAAAATCTGACCTTTGCCTAAATCCCAATACAGTCGTGGGAGGCCTCGATACAAAAGATGAGCGCGGATCCCCAATAGCGGCAGCGTCCGTTCTGAATCGGGTCGTGGCCCCCTTAATGACGCCACAAAATTTAGCACTGCTTCTGTGGCAAGACGGGTTTGCAATATTTCATCGACGGGTGCTGAAGGTTCTGTGCCAAAAAGACGCTCGCCTACATCGTCCATCGAGAGAGCCGCATTTAACAATGACATGTATAACCGTCTGAACAATGGCTGCTCTCGCATCCATTCCGTGAGTTCGGATTGAGCATCAGGGGTGTGTGTTTGGTCGAGAAAATGATTCAAAAGAAATTTACTCGAACGATTCCGATAGTCCAATTCGAGTAACTCTCTCCGGATATCTTGTAAATCTTCATCTTCACAATCTCCATCTTCTGGCGTCCATTTTTCACCCTTGATATATACGCTCGAGGTGGTCAAATCTTCAGTCCAATCGACATCCTCCGAGTCTTTGTAGGTCCAATTTCCGCTCGACTCTAGGGGGCGTCCTGTAAGACCGTGAACAAACTGTTCCTTGCTCGCATGATCGTCACCTAAGGATGCCGATGTAAGTATGAATTGAACTTTGTCTTGGTGATCTGGGCCGAGTATTCCTAAACTGCTCAACAGTCTCCGAACCAGGAGGCCTACTTCAGTACCCAATGCGCCCTGGTACAGGTGGGCTTCATCCAAGACCAACATGAGTTTGTTTTCCGGGTGCTCTGCAAGCCATTGTTTTGTCTCATGGAACATGCCATGCTCCAATGGTCTCTTGAGCATGTATTCCAGCATGCTATAATTAGTAACCAAGACATCAGGGGTACCTCCACCATTGGTATCATCAGTGATTCGAGGTACGGCGACTCCGTCTTGCTGTCTAGTTAAGTTGGCATAGCCAGTGTTGTGCATTTCGTGACGGAAAAAGAGTTCCCGGTCTCCCGGTTCAGTGATCAATTTCGCATTTGCCTTGCCCGGGGCCCCCCTGTGCTGAATGAAGGTATCCATGTCCCAAAAATCTGTATCTCCAACTGTGTGATCTCCGCCTTTTGCCGGGATTAAGCCCTTGCTCATCATTTGAGAATAGAGTGACCCTTCGCCTTCTGGGCGGGTGCTATCATGGGTTCGAATCTTACTAAAATTCTGAAATTGTTTTGCAGCTCTGGAAACCTTTGAACTCACAGAACCGCCGCCTGTGCCCGTTCCTGCCTTTGCATACGATCCGTGGAATTTTGTTCGGCCAGTATATTGCCCGAATTGGAAGGGCCGCTCATGGCCGCCTTGAACCAAAGTCCCTTGAGCGAGTTCGGCTGCAAGTTCTTCACGGCCTAAGAGTTGACGAAGTCGCTTTAATTGATCCGCTACAAGGGCATTCATCGGATACAAAATGAGGGCTTTTACGCCGCGGTGCGGACCAGGCGTGTCCTTATTTCTGCGCGCATATCGGTGCAAGTGCCCTACTATCGGCCAAAGAAAACATTCCGTTTTTCCAGAACCTGTGCCCGTACTCACAATGATGTCAGAGCCCTTCGCCCAAGCCCTTAGGGCTTGGACTTGGTGAACATATGGATCAAAGAAAACGCCCCGTGGCTTCCAATTCTCCATGAACTCAATGAATTCTTGATGTGCCTCACCTAGATTTTCAGGGTCCAGCAAGGCTTGCAGGCCTGAGCCATAGTCGCCTTTTGGATTATTTTTGTACTGAGGTAGAGCCTCAATGTAGGGTATTCGGGCCAAACTATCCTCCAAGTTCTCAGGGAGGGTGAGGTTGTCGAAGGAACTTGTTAGTGACTCTGTGTACACAAGTGGATACTGCCTCCGAATCGCCGTTGACAAGGTTTGATTTAGAATCGTGAATGTCTCATTTATTCTCATTCTACCACGTACCAATTGTTTTCCAAAATCTCACGCCTTATGATTGTTTCAATGGGTGAGCCTATGACAACACCCAAAGAAGACGCACTATTGGAAGATAAGAAGTAAAGATCGGAGAATGGTGAAGGAACGCTACTGCCAGCTAACCCTAGCCCGCCAATTTTTGTATCTCCTGCGTTTGGTTGTTGGGCGTGACCTAATTCAATCAACAAAATACGTATTGCCCTAAGGTGTTCGGTGACTAAGTGATTGTTCAGGCTGCGTCTAACATCGAGAGGGCCGAGGTCATTTTCCTCAACCTCTTCTCCCTCAGTCACGATGTCAAGCCCCAATCCTGAAGCCGATATGAGAACGGGGTCGCCCTCGCCGAGTTGGCGCAAATGTGGATATGTTGGCATCCATTTGCTTTGTTCTTCGTCATATTTCCAAAGTACACCAAAAGCCCATGCCTCGTCATTAATAGCAAATTTTGGGACATCGGGAGCGTCCAGTTCCGTCGACCACCACTCAGAACCGAATGGGCCGTTCTTGCGAACTTGGCCCGAGTAGTACCTTGGGACCTCGTTGTTTATCACGCCCTTGTAATAGAAAGTCGTTCCTTGATCGGAGGGCAACTGTTGCTGCGTACCATTGTCCATCGACCATTGCAACCAAGCCGAAGCGGATTCAAACCGATGGTTTCTTCCAAAGAAATGCTCCAGCGATTCCGAACAGCCGGATGGTTTTGCCGAATTGCGTAAGAGACGTAATCCGGTGTCCATCGACATCCATAAATCCCCGGAAGAGGACGATTTCAACAGGTGTGTTGTTGTCACAACATCGTCGATAATGGACCAATCGATGTCGGCCTCGATGTATTTGGATTCGAGATGAGGAATCCACCATCCTTTTTGTCGAATCCTCACTCCAAACATGCGCTGAAGAATTGTGCGAATGGCACCCCCGGCTTTGTCCACGGCAGACCCCCAATCGCTCCACACCGAAGCAGCATGATAGGAAAGTCTCTCAAACTGAGAACTTATTCTAGTTGAGTGGGCCATCATACTTCCCTCACGGTCGGTTAAATTGAGTTGTGAAAGAAGAATACGCATGACTTCATGAACGTGAAAAACGGTCGCAACCGAACCCTTAGCGAATGGTTGCTCAACCGTTTCGATGAGGGCATCATTCGTTTGAAGAACGAAATCTGTTGCCGGATCAATACCTAGGGCATTGAAGTGATATTCATCTGATGGGCTGCGGGTGAGACGAAAGGTCACGCTCATTCAATCACCTCATCAGTGAAACCGTGCACTTCAATTTCCACAACATAATGATCTCCTCTTGAAGGAATATAGAGGTAGTACACCCCCGGTGTCTGTGGTGCTGTGAATGTATTGTTGTTAGTTCTGTATGCAAATGCCTCAGGCAATCGGTCAAAGTCGAAACCTGCGTCATCCCTTTGTGGGGTGTAAGCCATGCCGTCGCTTTTGAGCATCGCTAGCGATTCTTCGCCCTGTTGATCGAAACTCATGCCGTCATGAGGCCCATTACCAGAAATTGACGAACCATTTGCCTCAAGTTTGAATTTTTGTCTTGAGTATAAGACTTGAATGTCAGTGGAGTCGACATCAATTACTTTACTGCCTCCATAGATTTTCGCAAGAAGCTTTCCCAGTTTGAAATTAGTTTGAACTTTATCATCAAGACAAGTGTAAGCACTGGAGAGTAGTTCAAGGACCTTTTGACAATTGGTAACCGGCGGGTCGACAATGGGTTCACAAATGATTCTGTAGATGTTGTTTCTCTTCATCGAAGAGAGTTTCTCAGGCGATATTTCATCTCTCCAATCTTGGTCGGAGAAAAGGTCGACTATCTGATGCTGTTGTTGTATTGTATTGTATTCTTCTTGTGGTCGAAGTAAGAATTTAATCCACTTCTCGGCCCTAACACCTCGGTAACCAAGGCGGGGAGCATAAGGGACCTCGAGGCGTAGATGTGCTGTAGAGGTTAAACTCCGAAGTTCCAAGCCTGCAATGTTGGGCGTCAAGGTAATCGAGCGATGATGTTCATACTCATATGGTGTATCGAACCAATCTTGAATTTTCGAACGCTTGATCGGGACTGTTAACTGATTTGTTTCGAGGTTTTTAATTTTCTTGGACTCTATCGGCGTTGTGATTGTGAATGATACAGGCCAACCATGAAGTGTTGTCTCCCCAAGACACAAATCAAGAGAGGAGATTTCCTCAGAGTTATCTCCAGAATACAGATCTGTGAGTGGAATTTGACTAGGAATGAAATGCCCTACAGAGGAAATAGATTCCAGTTGCAGATCTGAGTAATCAAGTAGTATATCGGCCGTGAAAACTTGTGAGCCATTGTACCATTTTGCCCCCATAGTGTCAATTCCGTCCTTGAGGAGATTGCTCAAATGGAGGGTGAACAAAGAGCCAAAAGACAGGGTATAGTTCCCCAATGCGGTCATATTGTGTGAAATTGGATGATAGACTTCATTGCCAATCCACAATTCCATATTCTGCGAATCTGCCTCATAATAGAGAGGAAACCTATGTTTGTGGTTGCAAACGAACTCGCACATCCCTTCTTGCTCGCACCCCGAGATTGGCTTGACCCTGACGGTGATCGGGCCCAGCGGAACTTTCTCTCTCTCTTCAATTCGACATTCATAGGATTCTATGACTCTTCCAGACACCTCTGCCGACAAGACAAAATGGCTGTCTTCTGCCCCTCTCACTGAGAGTTGGTAGTCAACCAAGTTTGATTCGGAATCCCCTGCATCAATATGCCATGTAATTCGTTGAGGGAGTGTGAAATGCGCACCTATGGTTGATCGGGGGAGCATGTGTGTTGTATCATGGCGGAACAAGGTCGGAATCTCTGGAAGCCGGTGTGTGCCCGTGCTTGCAAGTGTGATTTGGGCCGGGGGAGCTGTTTCGGTTTCGGAAAACAGATCCGTCCATCTCGCCGCACCAAGGCGGCGCCCAGGCGTCCCCCATGGGAGGAAGCCCAAACGGTCGCCAGTTCGGTAAATTTGCTTTTGAGCCATCATATCGACTCCTTTGTAACAATCTGTAATCTGGTTCCACTCTGTTCGACAGTTGAGCCATGATCAAAAACTTCCACCCATGCGCCTTCATGATGGGAATGCACTTGCAGTGCGGCCCATAGCCCATTTTGGAGATCCCCCCCCCGGACAAAAATCTTCCATAGGGTTCCACCTGATGCGTCATCGGCACCTAGGTTTGAGGCTTCAAGGCCCCTCAAAACGAGGGCCGAAGAATCTATACCTGGGCCAAGAAGGAGGCGGAAACCATCGAGTGGAGCGTTTCGCATTCTGCGGATTTTAACATAGAATTCATCACCCGCATCGAAGGCAAATTCCGACAAACGATACTGGCTCACAGGAGTCACGGGTTGGTAGGCTTTATCGTGCACTTCCATCATTAGAGGCCTCGTTGATCTTAACAAGTGGCTTTCAAGACCAGTGATTTTTTGTAGAAAATCTTTTACTTCGTCTTGCGATTCGGAATCATTCCATTCAACTATGCCTTGGCGATATCCGGTGAGTTGCTGCAGATCCTTGGCTCTACCCGGTGCCATTTTCACTCCATCGGGTATTTTCTTTTTTAGTGCACTTAGATGAGCAAGATATGCCTCACATCTTGCCTCTGGGATGATGAGCACGATTTTACCTACATCCGGTATGAACAGATTTGTTTTGTTTGGTGAATTCTCAAAACACAAAAAGCCTGCACAATTTCCAGGTAGTGCCCCCGCATCCCGACTTTGAAGCCACACCGATGTGTCGTTTTCTAAATCTGAAGGATGCAAAGCAGCAGGATTTTGTATCCCTTCAACCCTTTGAACTCCCACTGGCAGCCCTTCAGACCCGCTTTGAACATGAAATCTTAACTCGTATACCCCACCGTAATCTTGCAAGACTGGGGTGCCGTTGGTGCGACCCAAAAGAGCGGCTTTTCGTTGCTCGGCGAGAAGAATTCCTTCTGCATCCCGGCCCCTGCCACAATGGCAATCATCTTTCTCGCCGTGGTGATGCTTAAAGTGGGCCCCGGCAATGTAGTCGCCCCTTTGTATCAAATTTTTCAATGTTGACAGGGTTATGCCGCCAGTATTAACTGTAAATGAACTGGGGGTTTTGTCATCTTCAGGCTCCCAAGTGTAGTGACCGTCCAAGCACAAAAGTGGGTGCCTGGGTGATGCATCCCAAATGTCTGTGTCTTTGTACTCCCTGCCCAGGAAATCTCTTCTGAGTGGCTGAGAGACCTCCGATCGTATCCCTCCGATGGTTAGTTCCACTCTGTTTTCAGTATTAGCGAGGAGCCGGGGATAGAAACAAGAACGAAGGAATTCTTGGACGCTGATAGGCCCCATGGGGAGGCCGCAGTTACAATTTGGCGGGTGGTACGCCTGATCATAACTCGACATGTTTATCGAAGCGGTTCACGATTCATAAATGCAACGGATTTTTATTTTCCTTAGGGGTAAAAATAATGATCTCAGGAGTCGCCTCTCACCTCGAGGAGAATTTTGCGTATTCGCGTATCTATGGAAGATACGTGGCATTCCCGCCGAATGTATCGCACGGTACGTGAAATACTCTTTCGAATTTCTGGGGGGGCCTTTGAGATGAGTTCACGTAGTTCCTCATCGCCGATGGAACGTCGCATTTTGGCAACTGGGAGTACCAAACAGTCCCTGTATAATGAATCGAAGGCACCCTCGCCGCCTGAGAGATAGAGTCTAAGGAGATGTGTATTGAGGTCTCTCGAAGAGACTTTCAGCACCTCTTTTGCACGAGGATGGACGTTCAACACAGTGGTTGCTTCTCCCGCCAAAGGTGATGATGAAAGGACAATCAAGGCAGGGCATACCTCGTGATACCTCGGGTCCCCTTTCAACGCCCTTTGGTACGCAGGTGGGGCAAAGCAAAGCACTTGATCCCCTGAATTCAAGATCAACTTTTCCAACCCCCCAAGTGGAAGGTTAGTCCAATGTTGATGCGCAATGGATGCGCTGTTCTGAAAAGTAGCCTCATAGCTTGGTATTGCTTGGCCAGGCGGATGAATTAGGCCTGCTCCTGCAGAAATGATGTACACTTTCACGTCTTCGTGCTCGGAGCATAATCTCATTTGTTCAACAAAAATCCGCCCTTTATAAAGTAAATCTGCGGGAGTCTTCACCATGCTACTTGTCCACGCCGCCAACCAAGCGTCCCGGGTCATTTTGGCAGACCAGGTAAGATCGTCCGACGCATCTATTGACTTAGATTTGGAACATGGGATCAATACATGAAGCGTCATTTTTCCACCTCAACAATCGACCAATTTTTCAACCATTCTCGTTGGTCATCTGGCTCAAGCGTTTTTGAAAGCCCAACATATGTTTCAATCTGTTGAATGATCCATTCGAAGACAAACGCATTGTGCGCAACTCTTCCCATATTATGTTCCGTCGACCCCATCATTCGTGGATCTGCAGAATGCCAATGGTCGGGATTTGCCTTGCGATACCAACAGCGCTCGCTCGTGCATCGAGCGGATTTGAGGTAGATGCATGCAGGGCATTCGCATGATGTGTCGACGCCTTTTTTTGTCAATGGTACGATGGGTTGGTAAATCGCATTTTGGGGGCCCCAAATCCACTCTGTTGCATCCATGTTCTTCACCGCTATTCGTTGGTAGAGGTCTGCTACCCTTGTCGGCGAATCGGCATTGTCTCGGCCTTGTTTACCGTCATTTGCAACATAGTACCAGCCATTTGCAGCACCCTCTGTGGACAATTTAGAACCATCAAACGAATCAACCTGCAAGCGGTACCACCATCGAGCCCACTCAGGACTGTTGAGTCCAAACACATGCAATTTGATACCATCTTTTCTGCATCGGGCGAGAATGCTTTCTGATGAAATATCTGGACACTCCAAATCTTTAATCCCGGCTATGATGTCAAGCGCCTCCAAGGGCTTAGAGGAGTAGGGAACCATCCCCCCGAGTGCTACGTATGTATAGCCAAGATTTGAAAAAATCTCGTACTGTTTCACCCGCTCTTGGATTGTGCGGCCATGAATGACGCCGACTGCGTGCACATTCGGATACGGTCGGGTATGTTCTAGGAATGGCGCAGCATTTTTCTCGATAAATTTGAATCGGCCTTCTGCGGTTGAATCATCCATGTCTTGGGCAATAATATGGTCTGGCGCACACAGCAAAATTTCTTCCCACTTGTGGGCGGCCTGGACGTGGTTTTCGAAATAATATTCCCAAGCCACTTGATGATTCATTTCCCTTCCGTCGTTCAAGAGCGGGCGGACTGAGCCCCTATATTGGAAGGCCCCGCAATCTGCGAACACTCGTTTGGGTGGCTTGGATTGCGACTGTAGGTCACTCTTCTCTGCAAGTGGATCCAGCGGCGAGTGCATTGTGTTATAGTGCACCTTAGAATCATAAGACATGCTGAACAGAAGGTTTTCTTTCATGAAAGCCGGGAAGAGGTTTGTGTTCGACACTCTTGTTCGGTCTTCGCCCCTCTCATCCGCAAAATAAGCAATGTTATCTGTGTGGGCCAGAGCGACATAGAACTTCGGTTTTATGAGTATAGAGTCTTTTGACTTCGAAACCCCCATAAACACGCTCACTCCTACTCTAGGGCCTATCAGCCCCACGGTTATTAGCTATTTGTTAGAATGTAGCGAGTTTAGAGCCACGCTTTCTATCACCTGCGACGGTATTTTCTTGAGCCATCTGCTCCTCATCGGGTCATGGAGGAACAGAAACCACCGGGTGCGGTGATTTTCGCAAATCATGCTGGGCCTGACCCGAACCAAGGCAGCATGCCAAATCCATACGAGCATGCGCCAATCCCCCTCAATGCGAATCCGAATGTTCCGCTCAAGTACCAGCCGGAACTCAGCTTTCGAACACTTTCCACCACTGCGGGCGTTGTTGGTTTGACCATCTGGGTGCTCTCGAGCGCGCTTGGTAACAGCATTCTTTCCAACGGGTTGTGCTGTGCAACATTGGTGTTGACAGCGTTGCTTGATTCAGTGCACAATGTCGGTAAGCGTCGATGGTTGATTGAAACGGAACAATCCTCCTTCGGAGAATTAGTGAACCTACTGATGAATCTGTTTTTGGTGCCCGTAATCGTCATTGTATTCTTTGTGATCTCATTTCTATGAGGCCAGAAGAAACACACAGCACGGTGTGTCCAACAGTTCACCGTAGTGTTCGCTTGATCACGTCTTGAGGTCCGCTGTATCCCACCAATTGGCTGGTGTTGCACCCATGCGACCAACGAGGCTGACAATCATTTCCATCGCTTGTACAGCGCCCGTTTGTTGGTCCAAGTTGAATTCCGAGGTGTTGATGACCTTCTCACCCTCTTTTTCGGTCAACCGCAGGACATCACCCCTGCCCTCGGTGGAAATGGAGTATTCAACATGAAGCCCCGATTCGCGCTGGGGTCCAAAATAGAGCTTGCTCACGGTCGAGGATGGGACAAATATCTTGCTGAATGCATCGTGAATGGTTTTGACGCCAACCGTGCGTTCGGTCCCGTTCGTTGACACAACGAAGGTTTTGGTTTCGCCATCAAAGAGGTCATTTTTTGCAGATGTGGCGAGTTTCATGAACACGACAAAATTACCAAATTCTCCACTCTTATACCACCGCCAGGCAGAAAAAACAACCAGAACGGTAAAGGCCAAGCCAAAGATAACAACATCCCACATACATCGGACTCAATCCTAAACGACATCAATGTATAGCCGGTGCGCCTCGTAATTGTGCTTTGACCAGCCGATATATCGCAACGTATGGTCCTTCTTGGCATGAATCAAGACTCTATAAGAGAGCACTCAAATCATTTGCCATGAGAAGAATCCTGGTGCCTCTTCTTCTCGTAATTTTATTCAGCATGAATGTTCAAGCGGAGACCTACAAGATCTCCGGTCGAGCCACCTTTGCTGACGATACACCTGTGACCCTGCAGTACATTGATGTCCAATGCGAACAAGGAATCATCGATTGCTACAAGTATCGTGGCACGCAAGCGATTACAGATGCCTATGGCTCGTTTACCGTTCTCATTGAAGCGACAGAAGAAGACAGTGATGTCGAGATCCAATTGAGGCTGCGCGGGGAGACGTTCACGCACACAATCGATGTGGAGAAGCATCAAAACTCAACCGATGATCGAGTCTACCAAGACCTCCAACTTCAGCAAAACCCCCCACCATCGGGCGTTATGATGGGGCTTACCTGTGCACTCTTGGTGTTCATTCTTGCTTTCATTTCAGTGTTGACAAAAACTCGGCGTAGGCTCAGCACCAGGCAAGGGCGATTGGAATTCATGGGCCACAGGCAAGCAAAACAACTGCAATGTTCACTGTGCAAAGAAATGGTCCTCCAACATCAACTCATCAAGCATCTAATTGTCGACCACGACATGGAGGCGACGGATGCTGGAAGATTAACTGGGAAAATCATGCGGCGCACATGGTCCGAAGAGGAATAAATCTGGTCCAGGCTGCGCCTGTTGAATGAGGCTCAACTGCGTCACTCGGTTTGCAGCTCAGTGCCGCTTGAAGCCTCGGGGAAAATCGTACAGAGGAAGATGGCGACGCCTTTCTTCATACCACATCCTGTTGG
>Ga0233444_10002939_pt1 | contig 17348 bp, 16 predicted proteins | sample SI_124_October20_6_FD_182792 | JGI IMG/M metagenome (GOLD analysis project Ga0233444, IMG submission 182792) | Seawater microbial communities from Saanich Inlet, British Columbia, Canada - SI_124_October2016_10_MG | ecosystem: Environmental > Aquatic > Marine > Inlet | place: Canada: British...
AACCATAGGCAGCACTATAAATATCAGCATATAGTTCATTTACATACTTGGTAATTGCATAAGGAGAAAGTGGCTTACCGATTTTATCTTCGACTTTTGGAAGGCCTTTTGAATCCCCGTAGGTAGAAGATGAAGCTGCATACACAAAACGCTTAACCTTATTTTGTTTGCTTGCTTCTAGCATATTCAAAAAGCCGCTAACATTTACTTCATTAGAGAGTATTGGCTCCAATAGTGATCTAGGAACAGAACCCAATGCAGCTTGATGTAAAACATAGTCTACGCCCTGGGTTGCCTTTAGACAGCTATTAAAATCACGAATATCTGCTTCAACAAAAGAGAAATTAGTATGCTCTTTAAATTCATCTAAATTGTGTGCATGACCTGTTGCGAAGTTATCTAAACCGATAACGGTATAGCCTTGTGAAAGCATATACTCGCAAAGGTTTGCACCAATAAATCCCGCTGCTCCGGTAATTAATATTTTCATTTATTTATTGCTTTGAAAAACATTGTTTCGTACTCTTTAATTATTTTCGTGGATCCAAAACGTGTAAATACATCTTTTTGAATTTCCATCCTATTCCAATTATGTAGTATTGTTTTTTCAATTACATCAACAGGCTTATTTTTATTAGTAATTATAAATCCATTCATCCCAATTGATATCATTTCATTATGACCACCAGGAGCTTCAAAAATAACACAAGGTATTCCAAATGAAAGCGCTTCTAAAACAGCATTTGGGAATCCCTCAAAATAAGATGTTTGAATAAGAAAGTCTGCAGAAGTATATACTTTTTTCATGTCCTTCTCCACTCCCCTAAAAAAGATTTGATCATTCATCCCCAAAAGGTTTACCCTTTCTTTCAAAGTATCCTTTAAAGGGCCCTCTCCAATAATTTCCAAAGTAAAATCAAACTTAGCCTTTTTAAATGAATCAAATGCTCTAATATGACCTTTACTTTCAATTAAGCTACCTACAATAATGAATTTAAAAGCCTTAGAAGAATTTTTCAGATTTTGACTAGCGACAGGCTGTGGTAATAAAGTAATTGGATTTTGAATTAATACACCTTTATCTGATGGAATTGAAAAAACCTTCTCAAAATCATTCCTCATATCTTCTGATTGGTAAACTATATTGTCAAGATTTTGATAACAATATTCAATAAATACCTTTGGCAATTTAGGGCGTTTGTGTAACTTCTTTACAAGTGAATAAATACTTGCTTCTCTTACTATAAATTTTGTTTTTGGAAAAAAGGTTTTAATGAAACCCAAAAATATGTTGACATGACCAATACTACTGAAAACAATATCTGGTTTAGTTTTCCTTAAAAATTTAATTATTTCAATAAAAGAATCTCTCAAGCGTTCAATATTCAAATAATACACATTGTTTTCTTGAACGTCGTAATGATTATCTTTTTTTGATCCTAGAATAAGTAAGTTTAAGTCATAGGCACTTTTGTCCATTTGCATAAATAGAAATGATACTACTCGCTCAGCACCTCCAGCTTTTAGATGCGGTAACACAAATGTTATTTTTATTTTTTCATTTTTCAACTTGATTGTCTTTACTTTTATATGAAACGGACGTTATTTAAAGTATAAAGACCTACTTTAAACTATCAGTTTTTCTTAAATACAAACTCATTACATCCCAATCTTCCTCCGCAAGTGTTAAGTCGTTTTAATTCATAACCTCTTTTCAGATAATAGTGGATGATTTCTTCAGGTTTTGCAACTTCAAATGGATATCCACCTACCCAATCAATTACATCATGATGAGGAGACATCCCTCTTTTTTTCTTATACTCCCTCCACTTTTTGAAAGGATTCAGTTTAAAAAGATCTTTAACAAAAAAAGGCATCCATAATAGGATATAACCTAATAAAATAATGAACGGTCTTAATATAGAAACTTGAACATATGTTTTTTTTATCCTTTTCCAAATTCGAGATTGTAGTCTTTGGTCGTTGTAAATTGCAATGAATAGATACCCACCCTTCTTTAGACAAATATCTGAATTCTTCATAGCTCCATACATATTTCCTGTATGATGTAAAACACCCCAAGAATATACTATATCAAATTGTCCTAGACTTTTACAATACTGTTCATCTAATATTGATCCTTGTTCAATTTTCCAATCTGTATTTGAATTATAGTAGCGCTTTTTAAGCTCTTTAGTGCACTCAACAGAGTTAATGTCATAATCAAATGAATGAACTTTTGCGCCAGCTCTTTTAGCTACCAAAGAGGACAAACCACTTCCACTTCCAATATCAAGAAATGACATCTCTTCTAGAGATCTAATTTCAAGCATTGAAAGTAAACTGTTTTCAGAATTTTTAATTCTGTCCTCTGATAGATTATTTAAAAAATCTAACCAGTTTTTACCAAATTCGAATCTATTCATTATTATTTATTTTTAAACCATTTACTCAAGACGAATATACGCCAAAGATAAGAGGAATAATCGCCTTTGTTTTCAAAATGTAAATGCATATATTTTTTAATATTTTTCGTGTTTAAACATTCTAAACTGTTTAAAAAATCGTCATTTAGATGATCTATTATATCTTCTTTGAGTTCGTTACGCATCCATTCGGCTAAGGGAATTGCGAAGCCTTTTTTTGGAACATCAAATACTTTTTCAGGTATATATTCATTTAAAATATCACGTAAAATTCTTTTTCTTTTCCCATTATGGTAACGATATGATACCGGAAGTGTTCTTGCAAATTCAATTACTCTATAATCCAAAAAAGGGCTTCTTACCTCAACACCAAATGCCATGCTAGCACGATCAACTTTTACATTGCTATCATTTTCTAACCAGAGTTTAATATTTAAATCTGCTACACGCTGAAGTGACTGGTCTGACAAGCTCTTAAATAATTTAAACTCATCTAACCAAGAATTGCTTTTCTTAGTCAGTAGCGCGGAGCTAAATCCTGTAAATATTCCTTCGATGAAATTATCAAAATTTTTATAATGTAAAATGCTTTTTATTCCCATCCCTCGTTTTCCTAACCATTTAAACGGAACTAACACCCCTAGTGTCTTTCGTATAACATAGGGTATCTTAAAAAAAAAGCTGACTTTGTTTGCCCATTCAAAATGGTTGTATCCCAAGAAGCTTTCATCCCCACCATCACCTGAAAGGGCTACTGTAACAAGTTGTTTAGTTGTTTTATTGAGTAATAGAGATGGTATTGCTGATGAATCTGCAAATGGCTCTCCATATGTAATGAAAAAAGTTGGTAATAAATCAATCAAATCTTTAGCAGAGCAAATGGTTTTTTGATGGCTGGATCCTATAATTTTTGAAAAGGTTTCAGCTAAGGTACTTTCATCATATTCTGGGTTATCAAAACCAATGGTAAAGGTTTTTAAGTTTTCGTTTTCTGATTTGTTTGCTATTGCAGAAACTAGAGCAGAATCTATTCCACCCGACAAAAAACTTCCAAAAGGAACATCGGATTGTAAACGGATTTTTACAGCATCCTTTAAGAGTTCATGTAATTCTTCTTTTGCTTCTTCATATGGTAATTTACTTTTCACAACAGGTTTTAATTCCCAGTATTGTTCAAAGTCAATTTCTTGAGTATCTAGTTTCATAGTCATTAAAAACCCAGGTTTGAGTTTTCTGACTTCCTTATAAATACTCCAGGGACTGGGAACATAGGCTGTTTGAAGGTAGATTTCAATTGCTTCTTGATCGATCGTTTTGTTTTCAGCTAAGGGTTTTATTTGACTACAAATCTCAAAAGTACCTTTATCCCAACTGTAATAAAATGGTTTTACCCCTAATCGATCCCGGGCACTAAAAACCTCGTTCTTTTTTTTGTCATAAATCGAAAAAGAAAACATGCCGTTGAGTTTAGGAACTAAAGCTTTTCCCCAGCGTTTATAACCTATTAACAGTACTTCAGAATCACCTTGTGTAGAAAAAGTTTCTCCTAATTCTTGAAGTTCTTTTTTAATTGTTTTATAATTATAAATTTCTCCATTAAAAACTAAAACATAATCTTCGTGGATCATGGGCTGGTTCGATCTTGAATCTAAATCTAAAATGGATAAACGGGTATGACCAAAAGACAGATTGTCTTGTTGGAGAGTACCTGTAAAATCTGGTCCCCGATGGGAAATTCCATCGAGCTTGATTTTAAGTTTCTCTTCTTTTAAAGGAAGATTTGTAAGGTATATTCCGCACATATTAATTTTGAATAGTTTTGTCCCACAATGAAATATATTTTTTTGCAATTTTAGTGTGACTATGGTAGCTTTCGACAAATAATCTACCTTCTTTATCAACAACAGGGGTGATATGTATTGAAAGGTAATTTATATCTTTTGAAAATGAAAAATTAATCAATTAGAAAAAATTTATTTTTTTACTGTTTTAAAACTTAAAATATAAATAAACAATAAAACTAAACTTTTTAAATTAAGATTAACTCTGATACTCGCCATCAAATAATAAAAATAATTTTTATTATCATATATCCTAAGTCCTCTTAAAATCTCCGAGTATCTGTACAGTATTTTATTACTTAATTCAGGATGATTAAGTAATAAAATTGAACAGGCATTTAAAGTGTCTTTTTGAGAATTTAATTCATGAAATTTTTTTGTTACATTATTTTCATGCTTCCGATATTTCCCAAGTACTTCATCGATATACATGATTTTACCCCCATTACCTAAAGTCTGCATGGTATATAGCCAATCGCTAACAATAGGGAGTCTTTCATCATAACCATGAACTGGAGTTTTATCTCTTCTAAATACTGTTGAACAGGCACCGTTAAAAACACCAAAAGAAACTACATCGCTTAAATAGCCTTCGTAATTATTTGAATTATTATTAAAAAAATAAAGAGTCTTATTAGTTGAACTGTCAAATACATCCAAATTATGATAGCAAACTGAACAATTTGGATTATTCTCCATAAATTCTACTTGTTTGCTTATTTTATTTGGCAACATTAAATCATCACCACCCATCACAAAAATATATTTCCCTGAACACGCAAAGTGTGCAGCATTACTATTTATTGTGATTCCTTGATTTTTATTTGAAAGCCTTAACACGAAAAGGTTTGGGAAGTTTTTCTTGAAATTATTTAACATTTTCTGAGAACCGTCAGTTGAACCATCATCTGCGACTACAATTTCCAGATTTTTATAATCTTGTATTAAAATAGAATCTATACATTCTTTCAAAAAAACTTTTTGGTTGTATGTAATTACAACTACACTTACCAATGGATAATTGTTTTTAATCATGTTGGTTACTACATTAATTTATTATAATACTACACAGCCTTAATATATCAATTCATTTCTTAGAGAAAAGAGATCAAAATAAATTAAAAAATTATCAGTTTATTAATTTGATAATTAAATTCATTAATAATTATTTATTAAACTTACAATTTGCTCTAATTCTTCTGAAGTATTTACTGGACTTAATGGTAGGCTAATAATTTCTTTATTAATCAATTCCGTTATTGGTAATTTTAAATGTTTGAAATCGCTGTATGCTTTCTGATGATGTATTGAAATTGGATAGTGAATAAGTGTTTGAACACCTTTATCAAGTAAATATTTTTGAAATTTATCTCTATTTTTTGTTCTGATCACAAATAAATGCCAAACATGTCCTTGATCTTCTAAAACGATTGGTAAAATTATTTTTTTATTTTTAATATTACTGAGGTAATAAGCCGCAACTTTACGTCTGTTATCAATATCATCTTGAATATATTTTAATTTTACATTTAGAAAAGCGGCCTGAATTTCATCTAATCTAGAATTTAATCCTTTGTAAATGTTTTCATATTTTTTTTCAGATCCATAATTCCTTAAAGCTGATATTGTTCTCGCTAAATCCTTATCGTTAGTAGTAACTGCACCAGCATCACCTAGAGCACCTAAGTTTTTTCCAGGATAAAAACTATGACCTGCTGCATCACCTATTCCTCCAGAAACTTTTCCATTCCATAAAGCCCCGTGAGACTGCGCACCATCTTCAACTAACTTTAAGTTGTGTTTTCTGCAAATATCTAACATTTGTTGATCTATAGAATTTTGCCCATATAAGTGTACCGCTAAAACCGCTTTGGTCTTAGGTGTAATTACTTGTTCAATAAGAGAACTATCCAAATTATAGGTTTGCTCATTTGGTTCTACAAAGACAGGAACTAAATCATTGTCTGTAATAGCTAAAACAGATGCAATGTATGTGTTTGCTGGCACTAAGACTTCATCGCCTTTACATATTACACCCAACTTTATATACCCTCTAAATATTAATCTTAAAGCATCTAATCCATTTGCAACGCCAAGAGCAAATTTAACATTACAAAAAGTAGCATAACTTTGCTCAAAAGTTTCTAATTCTTTACCCATTAAGTACCAACCAGAATCAATAACTCTATTGGCCGCTTCCTTTAACTCAATTTCATATTGTGCATTTATTTTTTGTAAGTCTAAAAAATTAATCATTATTCATCTTTTTTCTCCATTCATCAAAACCTATTCCAAACCATGGCATACCTCTATCAAAATAATAAACCCAAGGGTAATGTCTTTTTTTACTTGAATTAAAAAAAGGCATTTTACTTAAAACCCCAACTTTTTTAGCAGGTGATCCAGCAATAAAACTATCATCTTGAAAATTTCCTGAAACTGAGCTATTAACAGATGTCAATGAGTGTTCTCCTATAACGGTTTCTGGAAGCAATATTGAACCAGTTGTAATCTGAGAATAATCTCCTATTGTTACACCTTTTAAATCATTCGAAGGTGGTGTTGTATCATTAGTAAGCACAACGAATGGGTAAATAAAAACAAAAGACCCTATTTTTGATTTTTGCCCAATATTAACATTACTATGGAATCTGCAATAATCACCTATTATACAATCTCCTTGAATGTCATTATAAGAGCCAAAAGAACAATTAACTCCAGCGATGGTGTTTTCTCTAATAGTTACATGATGGCCTGTATTTAAATTATTTCCAAAAGTACTACCTGCATAAATAATATTATAAGATCTAATTAATGAGTTTTTTCCTATTATTGTTTTGGGGTTTTTGTATTGTTTTTGATTTCTGTAGTAACTATTTAGTGGCTCACCAATAACACAATTATCAGAAATAATAGTATTGTCCTCTATAACTACATTAGAAAAAATAGTTGTATTATCTCCAATCTGCACATTGTTACCAATTACTGCAGAATCATCAACAAAAACATTTTGATTATTAAATTTCATAATTCTTAAATTGTTCCTGAATCCACAAAAACGTTTTGTCCTGTTATAGATTCTGATTCATCGGAAATTAGAAAAGATATGGTAGCTGCTATTGATTCTGGGTTTACTGGTTTTTTTAAAGATGTCCTATTATAAATTCTATTTTTTTGAGATTCAGAAAGAGTGCTACTCATTTCTGTATCCATAAATCCAGAAACAATGCAGTTAGATCTTATTCCTAATTCACCCCACTCTCTGGCTGTGTTTTTTGAGAATGCTTCAAGTGCTCCTTTTGAAGCTGCATACATTGACAAACCTTTGTACCCAGTATGAACACTAATTGAAGAAATATGGATTATTGAACCTTTTACTTTATTCAAAATCATATTTCTAATTGAATATTTCGTTAAGATGACGGGAGAATAAACATTAACCTTAAACATATCATTTATTGACTCTACTTTTGCATTCGTTATGATGTCATCATAAGCTAAAGCAGCATTATTAATAAATGCATTTAAAGATACTCCTTTTAGGAATTCCTTGAAAATTTTATTTCTAATATTATCACTGTTTTTTAAATCATATTGCAACAAATATAAAGTATTTTTATACTTGTGTTTAAGCTCTTTTAATTCCTTTGTAGTAGATCTACTTAAACCATATACATTATGGCCATTTTTTAATATTATTTGAGCTGTAGCTAGCCCCAGTCCTTTTGATATTCCTGTAAGTAATATGTTTTTCATAGGTATTTAATTCAAGTTTCTTTTAATCTTACCAGTTCTTGTAACCTCTAACTCTTCTACAAATTTAATTTTTGTTGGAATTTTATAGCTTGGCAATTTGTCCTTTAATAATCTTTTAAACTCTTTTTTAGAATATTCAATTGAAGTTATAATTTCAGCAACAATTATTTTCCCTAAAATGCTATTATCTATTGAGTAAACTAATGTATTTAAAACACCCTTAAGTTTATTAATTTCTTGTTCTACTTCCAATAAGTTAATTCTATTGCCACCAATATTAATAGTATCACTCTTTCTTGAAATAATCTTAAATTCTGTTTTTTCTTCGTTTACAAATTCAACAATATCTCCGGTATGAAACCATTCTTTTTTTTCAAATTCACCTAATAATGAATTATGAACTACTAATTCATTTTCTATAAACATTACTTTATCCTTTAAGTTGTTTATAACTTTGAATATTTCTCCTTTAGATACAAATAAAGAACCAGCCTCAGTTGATGCATATATGTTAAATATTGAAGCATTAGGGAAAATATTATTTAAACTACTTGTTAATTTGGGACTACTTTTCTCTCCTCCTAAAGTGCATTTTTTAACTAATACTAATTTGAAATTATAAGGACTTAATAATTTATAAAATGTCGGCGTAGCTGATACATTAGAAACATAATGATTTTTACAACTGTTTATAAATTCACTTCTAGTAGATTGAAACAAGTAAACAATTGTATTTTTATTTAATAATCCCTGAAAAAAAACCTGTAATCCAGCCATATGCGTTGGATTGTAAAGAAAAGCCCAAACATTATCCGAATACTTTTCACCAATTCGTGCCATGTTAATAAACTTTCTTGCATTATGAACAACCTTCTTTGGTTCACCTGTTGTTCCAGAAGTGTATAAACTTATTTTAGATGTTGTATTAAGCAGTTTTTTTAATAAATTATTCCAGGTTTTAAAATTAAGCTTATCAGTTTTATTATGGATAACAGAGTTATTTAATTTAATTTCTTTTAAATCAGCAGGGACATCATTATCTAAAATTACTGTATCAATATTGTGACATAAATTATATATTAATTTAAAAAAAAAATGAAAAACATTATCTTCTTTAAGAATGTATTCAAACTTATTGAAATTGTTAACTTGGTCTAATAAATCATCATAAGTAACTATTTTTGAATTTTTTACATCTTTTAAAAAAATCATTATTTCTTAATTTTTATAATAATTTCACCTACCGTTTCAACAACTCCATCTTCAAACACATCAACATCAAATTCATCTTCAATCATAACAGTTAATTGAGCTAAGTTAAAGCTATCAAAACCAATATCTTCTCTAAATTTCAATTCTAAAAAATTAGTAGTATTTTCATTAACTAAGTTATAATTATTCTCTTCACATATTTCATTAATAATTGAAGCTATTTTCACTTTATTCATTTGTTTTGTATTTAATATATTCTTCATAATTTCTTATATAATCTTTCTCTTCATAAATTTTTGAGGCTAAGACCATGGTTATAGAACCAGATGAAAAATTACTTAATTCCCTCCATAATCCAGGCAAAACATGAAGTGCTAAGTATGGTCTATTTAAAGTGAATTTTTGTTTGTTTGTGCCATCGTCTAAAATCACATCAAAACTTCCGCTTGCAGCTATAATATATTGTTCTAATTCATAGTGTGCATGTCCGCCTCTTTCTACTACACCTGGAACATCGTACAAATAATAAATACGTTTAACTTCAAAGGGATTATTATTGTTTTCAACAACTGTAATATTACCATGATTCGTATGGACTTTTGAAAGATCTACTGTAGAACAATCAAATACAGTATTATTTTTCATGTTTTAGAGTTTTAAATGTTTCAAAATTTGTGATGTAATCTTTCGAATCATATTCAATGTTTGATACAATCAAAACCAAAGAGTTTGTAGAAAAATTAACCAAACTTCTCCATATTAAGTTAGGAACATACAATCCATTATTTGATCTATTTAAACTATATATAACCTCATTATTTCCATCGTTCAAAACAACATTAAAACTACCAGATAATGCCACGATTAATTCATGTGATTTTTTAAATGCATGACCGCCTCTCACTTCACCACCTGGCACATCGTAAATCCAATAAGTGCGTTTTATATCAAAAGGAATCTGATTATTATTTTCAAAGAAACTTAAATTACCTCTAGCGTCATTAATTACGGGTAAAGCTATATTTTGAACTCCTTCTATCATGACTTCACACACTTTTTAATGTAGCTAGCATAACCACTTTTTCCATATTTCTCTGCAGTTTTCAATAATTGTTTTTTATCGATAAAGCCATGTAAATATGCAATTTCCTCTAAACATGCTATTTTGGTATTATTCCTTTTTTCTATTACTCTAACAAATTCTGTTGCTGCATCCATAGAATCAACAGTTCCTGTATCTAACCAGGTCACGCCTCTCTCCAAAACCCCAACACGAAGCATTCCTTTCTCCAAATACATCTCATTTAGAGTAGTTATTTCTTTTTCTCCTCTTTCACTTGGCTTTACTTTTTTTGCTAGTTCAACAACATTATTATCATAAAAATACAAACCCGGTATTGCAAAATTTGATTTAGGTTTTAGTGGCTTTTCTTCAACACTAATAACTTTGTGATTACTGTCAAATTCAACAATGCCATATCGTTCTGGATCACTAACATTACAAGCGAAAATAGAAGCTCCTTCAATATTAGTATTCTTTCTTAATATTTTTCCTAGACCATTCCCATAAAATATGTTATCTCCTAAAACTAAAGCAACTTTATCATTTCCAATAAATTTTTCTCCAATAACAAAGGCTTCAGCTAAACCATTTGGTTCTGGTTGTATGGCATATTTAAAAGTACAACCTAGCTGTGAACCGTCCCCTAATAATATTTTAAAAGCTTCTTGATCGTGAGGTGTTGTGATTATTAATATTTCACGAATCCCTGCCAGCATTAATACTGATAACGGGTAATAAATCATGGGCTTATCGTAAATCGGTAGTAATTGTTTGCTTACTGAAATAGTCAATGGATACAATCTTGTGCCTGAACCTCCGGCTAAAATGATGCCTTTCATAACCTATTATTTATAATGTGATTTATAGTAATTTTGATAATCCCCAGATGTAACATTCTCTAACCATTCTTTATTGTTAAAATACCAATCAATAGTTTTGGAAAGGCCTTCTTCAAAAGTTACACTTGGCGTCCAGCCTAGACTTTGATTAATTTTGGAAGCATCAATTGCATACCTCAAATCATGGCCTGGTCTATCCTTAATAAATGTTATTAACTTATCACTTGTACCAGGCGTATTTCCTAATTTCTGATCCATTTGAAGACATAATAACTTTACTAAGTCAATATTTTTCCATTCATTAAATCCACCAATATTGTAGGTTTCATGATTAAGGCCTTTATGAAAAATTAAATCTATTGCTACTGCATGATCTTCTACATATAACCAATCACGAGTGTAATTCCCATCCCCATATACAGGTAATTTTTTTCCATTAAGAATGTTATTAATAAACAAAGGGATTAATTTTTCTGGAAAATGATTTGGTCCATAATTATTTGAACAGTTCGAAATCACATAAGGTAGTTGATATGTTTCTCCATAGGCTCGAACAAAATGATCTGAACTTGCCTTACTTGCTGAATATGGTGAATTTGGATCATATAGGCTGTTTTCAGTGAATAGTCCTGTCTCTCCTAAGCTTCCATAAACTTCATCTGTACTGACGTGATAAAATCTTTTTCCTTGCCAATTATTTGACCACACATTTTTAAATGCATTTAACAAAACCATAGTTCCTAAAACATTTGTTTTTGCAAATGATAATGGATCAACTATTGACCTGTCAACATGTGACTCTGCAGCTAAATGTATAACTCCTTCAAACTTATAACTATTAAAAATTTCTTTTATATATTTTTCATTTGTAATATCGCCATTAAGAAACTTATAATTTGAAGCGTTTTCTATATCCTTTAAATTTTCTAAATTGCCAGCATATGTTAAGCAATCTAAATTGAAAATATTGTAATCCGGGTATTTATTAACAAAAGTCCTAACAACATGAGAGCCAATAAATCCAGCACCACCTGTAATTAATATATTTTTATTATTTAACATAACATCTATTTTTCACTCAACAATAAACTAATATTTTTTTTCTTTAAAAAGACTTAATCCTATAAACTGTCTAGGAGAATTTTTGAGAGTCTTATTTTACAGGTATTTTTTATTATTAACATTAAATTATCAATTTTAATGTTTTATTAACTGAAAACTGATTTTTTTTAATATTACTTATTAATGAAAAATTAAGTTACACAAAAAATTAATAATGTTTGTATGTTCCTTTCTCCCAATAACTGCCATTAAATTTTCCTTCAGAAATTAAATTAAACGTTTCCAAGAGCTGTTTTTTCCTCGCCCAGTCTGAATGATTCCTCCATATTAACATCCTTCCTTCATTTGCGATTTTTTGTAATTCCTCTACAGAATAACTTTCTAATATATCTTTAATCTCAATATTGTTTTTGACTTTAAGAAAATTAACACCATCCATAAAGCCCATATCATTAAAACCGCTGCAATCCCATCCAATGGCTACTGTTCCTCGCGATGGTATTTCAAAATATTTTCTAACTCCATAAAGCATCGGGCCACCTGAGCAAAAAGAAGATTTAGAATTAGAAATTATGTCATAATAATGAAATTGATAATTATTAAGTCTAGCAGAAGTCATTTTTATTGAGAATTGCATGTTTATATATAGCCTAAGTTTGGAAATGAAACTTTGTGTTCTAAAACTCAAAGTTGTCATTTTTAAGGCTTTCTTTCGTTCAAAGTATCCTGAACCAACTACTGTAAAGTTGTGCTTTCTGTTCTCTAATGGTGATAAATCAAATTCTGAAGAATAAATAGTATGAGGAACTGTTATAATTCTTTCTTTATTTTGTTTTATAAAGTTGAACCAGTTGTCATTAAGATTCAATTTCTTAAAAGGATACTTTTTGTTTATGCTTTCAACACTATCAATCATTGTACCTTGAAAATCAATAACTAGTGAATTTGTCTTTGTAACAAAATCAGCAATATACTTTTTTAAATTATATCCATCCCAATTCGCTAAAATTATTTTTTTTTGCGATGATTTATTAAAAAAAGTATAAAATTGATTCACAAACTTCAAAAATATATTTGTGTCAAATTTTAAATTAGCGGTCGAAAACATTTTTTCGACATCTATTCCTTGTAAATCATTTGACCATGTTGCTACCACACAATCGATCATAATAAAATCATATTGTTCTTGATTAACTATCCATTGATCTATTCCTAAATCAAGTTCTTTTTGAGAACTATAGCCTGGACCATAAAAAGAAATATCCATAATAGATCCTAAAATGTTTAAAATAATATCAGCATAAGGACTAATATAGTCTCTGTTAAAGCCTAGAAATAAGATTTTTTTCATTTTATATTTTAATTTATCAAAATTGAATTTTGCTTTAATTTAAATACTTGTTTGTTCTACTAATTTTCCTTTATGAACTTTAAAAATCTTATCACAGCACACTAAAGTTGAGAGGCGGTGCGTAATAATCAGTATAGTCATTTCACCCTTAAGTCCTTCGATTGCATTCATGACATTTTTTTCTGTCGTTTCGTCCAAAGCACTTGTTGCTTCATCTAAAATCAATAATTTTGGGTCATGATACAGAGCTCGTGCAATACCGATGCGTTGTTGTTGACCTCCAGAAAGCTGTGTACCCCGCTCTCCTACTATGGTGTCTAGCTTGTTAGGTAATGATTGAATGAAAGCTTGTAACTGAGCTTTTTTAATTGCCATTTCAATTCGTTCATGATCTACTTTTTCAAGCTCGACTCCAAAGGCAATATTAGCCTGTATGGTGTCGTCAATTAAGTATATATGCTGCGACACATAACCCAATTGTTTTCGCCATTTTACAATGTTTGATTGGTCTATTTGTTTACCATCAACTGTAAATACTCCTTTAAATTGATGAAGGAAGCCAACAATTAAATTTGTCAAAGTACTTTTACCAACTCCAGATTGGCCAATAATTCCTATAACTTCTCCGTAATTAAGTTCAAAATCGAGTTTATCTAGAACAGCTAATTCCCCTTTTGGATAAGTGAAGGATATGTTTTCAAACTTCAATTGCTCTTTAAATGTAACTTCTTCGTTTTTTGTTTCATTTTTATCGAATAGACTTGTTAAACGCAAATCTTTAGAAACCAAATCCACACTACTTGCATAGTACTTTATTTGCTGCAAAGAAGTTAAAATTCTATTTACAGATGGTAAAACGCGAAATATTGCTGCAACGAAAACGCCACCAACAGCTATGATTTCTGAAACATTTTTATTGTCATGAATCATTATTAGAATAAACCCTACTAAAGAGACTATTGAAACAAACTCCAAATAATATCTTGGAATTTGATTTAATGTTAACTGATTTGAATGAATCCTTACTTTCGTCTTGTTATATTCAGCTAAACGTTTTTTAAAAAAAGGTTGTTTACCTAAAAGGATGACTTCACTAATCCCGTTTAGACCTTCTGTTATTAGTTTTGAAGTATTACTATCTATTATTTCTCTAATAGCACCCCATTCTAGTGCCTTTTTTTTAGAAAAGTAATAAAATATAGATCCAAAAATTAAGAAAAAGACAATGATAAATAATGTCCCTATAGGTTCTACTATCAATAGAGTTGTTATAATTGAAATTGTGATGGCAATTTCTGTAATCAAGCTACCTCCCATTGTTAGTATATAAGTTACATGACCTAATTCTATTTGAAATATTTTTATGAGCATAGCTGAATTACGATCATTATGAAACATAAAGCTTTGTTTCAAATAGTTTTCAAACAAGCGGTTGTAAATTTCAGATGAAATAAATGAAATATATCGGTTTTGATAATGACTTAATAAAACTAGATATAAAGATTTAAAAAAATATACCCCAATCAACAAGCTTAAAGAAAAAAAAATGATGTCTCGTTCTTCAGTTAGGCTTATTGTAACAAAAAAATCATTCACCCAATTAATTTGCTTTAAACCTTCTGGAGATACAATAACGTTAAGTACAGGCAAGATTATCCCAATTCCAAACGCCTCTAGAATCATTCCTACAAACAAGAAAAAAATTAGCAAATAAAAACGTTTTCTTTGTTTTTTTGATATTAGACTGAATGCTTTATATAATGTGTTTTCAACCATCATTTTAAGTTACAACATTGTTCAATAAATCGATAACTAGCGTGAATTTATAGTTTCCCAAAATTTAAAACATTAAATAATATTGTGAAAATTGAATTGTCTACATAACCAGATCGATTCATTGTAACGGATATTTAATTACTTTCATACAACACAATATTTTTTTGATTCGGATTGGGTTTCGTTGCTAACGAAAAATTTACCTTTCGTTCTATAACATCCTCAACTTTAGCCTCCAAAGCCTCAATATACTCGGTATTGAGCTGGTTTCCTATAAGGACAACATCTATAATACCCGTATCCAGACCTTGGGCATAATCTCCAGTCAAAAGAATTTTATGGACGGGGCCCATGCGCTCTAAAACACGCTCTACAAGCTCTTCAAAACCAAGGTGCTTGAATACCACCTTTTGCAAAATATCGAATAGTGGATGGTCTGTATTGGCTTTATATGCGATTTTGTTGTTGTCTTTGTATTTTTCAAGGTAACCTGCTTCTGAAAGGTGGTTCAATTCTTTGCGGATCGAATTAGTCGATTCATTAAACTCAGTAGCTAAACCGTTCAAATAACCGCGATTCGCTTGACTAATAAAAAATTTTATCAGCAAGCGAAGGCGGGTTTTGGATGTAATCAGTTTATTAAGCACTATAAGTGTTTTAATATAAGTAACAAATGTACTTAATTATAAAACAAAAAACAACTTAATTTCTGCAATATTTATTAAACTCCTGTTTATACATTCGTTTAGGATAGGTATTAACAAGTTTCAAGAAGGTTGCACAGGATTCAGGAAAAGAGCCAGCTTTGTATAAAGCAAGGGCCTTATAGCGCAGTGCTTTTTCTTTTAAATTAATTTTTTGTGAGCTTTGAATCCTATTAAGATAACTAACGGCTTCTTGATATTGCCCGTTCTCATAAAGTGCTAATCCAGAATTTAAAGCATAGGTATATTCCAAAGGATCTAAATCAAATGCTTGCTTAAACAAGTCAAAAGCAGCATTAAAATCTTTGGCGTTATATAATTCAATTCCTTGTTTATAAAGTTGCTCTGCTTGAACTACTCGTTGTTGACCATAAGTCAGTATTCGGTAAAGGCTAAAGATTGTATCGTCTTGAGGAAATAATTTAAAGGCTTCTGCGGCTTTACTCATAGTCATCGTATCTCCTAAACCGGTTACATTGGCTAAGGAACGCAAATAGATGGTCCAAATTATAGAAGTATCACCTCCAAGAGCACGGACAGTTTCAAAGGATTTATTGATTTCAACTACATCCTTTTTAATCACCAAAGAATTCATATACAAATTGTAATGTGGCATATTATTAGGTAAGTTATCGAAAGCCAATTTGGAATAATAATATGCACTATCAATTTGTTGTTCGGATGCAAAAAATTGAGCCTTAAGACTTTCTCCAAAGAAGATCTGCGGATTATCTTTTGCTCCTAAAAGTGCATATTGATGTGCTTTCTCCTTCATGTTATTTAAATAGAAATAACGTGCTTTCATTGCCTTGATGGGCATTGCTGTTTCAGTTAGATTAGGAAAATCATCTTCAATTTGATCAAGTTCAGCGACGGTTAGATTATAAGTTCCATTATTGAACTCATAAAGCAGACGGCCTTGCTGAGTGAGTGATTGATATGATAATATATGAATGATAATACCGGGTATGAGCAACATTAAAGATAGACCAAGAATAATTTTGGTATATAAAGGTGCGATTGGTTTTGCTTCTTTGGAAGTGAAGCGATTCAGGTAGATGGATAGTAAAAGACCCATGTACAAGGCTAATGCGGATTGCATTAAAGGGCGTGCTATTGGGAAATTTAGGCCAGCATCAATACCGTAAATAATAAAAGGTAACACCAATAAGAAAAGTGAAAAGTCTGTGTTACCATCTTCTTTACGCTGAACATACAAAAGTCGAAAAAGGAAAAAAGTTAGTAGACCAAAGAGACTTAAATAAGCAACACCTCCTAAAACACCAACCTCCGCAAAAATGTGGATAAAATCATTGTG
>Ga0233444_10002948_pt1 | contig 17298 bp, 9 predicted proteins | sample SI_124_October20_6_FD_182792 | JGI IMG/M metagenome (GOLD analysis project Ga0233444, IMG submission 182792) | Seawater microbial communities from Saanich Inlet, British Columbia, Canada - SI_124_October2016_10_MG | ecosystem: Environmental > Aquatic > Marine > Inlet | place: Canada: British...
AACTCGTAAAGTTTTTTGGAGATGTTCCGTTGATTGTTGACAAACGTCTGGGAGCAGACGAGGTACGTCAGACGGAAAGAACGCCCAAAGCAGAAGTATATGCGCAGATTGAGGACGACTTGAGGTTTGCAGCGGAAAACCTTGACTGGGTAGCTGCTGAAAAAGGGCGTATTACCAAAGGGGTGGCCTTGTCGCTACTAGGGAAAGTTCGTTTGTATCAAGACAAGTTTGATGCGGCGGCAACGGCATTCCAAGAAGTGATTGATCAAGGGCAATATGCTCTTATTAATGACTACACTAAGTTGTTCTCTGTTTCAAACGAGGGACATTCTGAGACCATTTTTGATATCGAATATTCTGGTGCCGAAGGTGGTAGTTATGGATGTTTAATCTGTTTGGAAGGGAATGCAGCTCCCGGTTACCAAGGAATCCGCCAATACAATGGACCTGTTTACGGAGATGGAAATAGTTATAATCTTCCAACCAAGGATTTATATGATTTCTTTGATGCAAACGATCCACGAAGGGATGCGAGTGTATTGGACATCGAGGCATTTATTGCGAAGCAAAGTAACCCCGGTGATATTGAATATGCCAAAGGTGGCGGTGGACACACAGGCTACTACAATAACAAGTATATCAAACGCCAAGGTGAAATAGGTTTACCTGATAACGATCTTACTTCGCCGGTAAATTATAGAGTGATTCGTTATGCCGATGTATTGTTGATGGCTGCAGAGTGTTATGCTCGTGCTGCTTCTACAGATGAGGGTAAAGCTATACAATATTTGAATTTAGTACGTCAACGCGCTGGTATGCCTTCACTTAATAGCTCTGGACAGCAGTTAATTGAGGATATCTGGAAAGAACGTCGTCTAGAATTGAGCGGCGAAGGATGGCGCTTTTTTGATTTGGTACGTACCGGTCAGGCAGAAACTGAAATCGATGGCTTTGTAAAAAACAAACATGAATTATTCCCGATTCCACAGGTTGAGATTGATCTAGCTGGAGGAAACTGGACCCAAAACCTTGGATATTTAAATTGAAAACAATCTCTTTTAGAATTATGAAAAAAATAAATTACTTACTCGGACTAACATTGACCCTTGGATTATTCATGGGTTCATGTAAAAAAGAGGAGGATCCTTCATTAGGTGATCCTCCAACAGCAGCAGATGCTACTTTTACCTACGAAGCTACAAGTAACCCTAACGTGATTGAATTCACTGCGGGTAACAATAACTTAGTAGCAAAATGGGATTTTGGTAATGGAACCAGCGCTGAAGGTAGCGTGGTGACCGCCTCTTACCCTTTAAAGGGAACTTATACGGTAACCTTGACGGTTTTTAACTCTGGTGGTAGCAAGAGTTCAAGCCAAGACATTGTGATCGCAGAAGACGACTTCTCGCAATTGAACGATCCATTGTATAGCATTCTTACAGGTGGAACTTCGGGACCAGGTTCTAAAACCTGGGTGATTGATTCAACCCGCGATGGACACATCGGAGTTCATCCTTTAAACTCTGCAAACATTGGAGAGTGGTGGAAAGCAGAGCGTTTAGAGAAGTCAGGTACTGGTTTATACACCGACGCTTATGTTTTCCATTTGAATGCATTCAAATTCGATCATAAAACCAACGGTACGGCTTACGTACACAATTCTCAGGCTTCTAACTTCCCTGATGGTGTTGAGAACAAGGCGGATTTTGATGTACCAATGCAGGATATGATGGGTGAGACTTGGACGCTTAAGAAGAACGAAACAGATACAACCTTAGAGATTTCAGGTAGTGCATTTATCGGTTTGTATACAGGCGTTCGCACTTACAAAGTACATACGATAAGTGAAAATGAGTTAGTTCTTACTTACGGCGATGAAAAAGATGCAGATCGTGGTTGGTATATTCGTCTAAGACCTTCTGACTACCCTGTAGATAACGGCGGTGGAGGAGAAACTACCGGTTATTCTTTGCCAATCGATTTCGAAGACGCTACCAATGACCCAGAATTTAAGGTGTTTGGTGGAACTGGTTTATCTATCATCGATAATAGCGTGAGCGGTGGAGCTAATACCTCTAGCAGAATCCTTGAAGTAGTTCACGGAAACGAGACATGGGCTGGTTTCTACGTTAATCTCGATAAGAAGCTTGATTTCTCTGGCGCAGATTCTATGATTTCCGTGATGATCTATGCTCCTAACACCGGTAGAATGCGTGTGAAGTTAGAAAACAGTGCAAAAACATCTGAATTCATAGAAAAAGATGTGGATGTAACTAAAGCTGGTGAGTGGATCGAAGTTAAAGTCGGTTTCTCCGATGCCGCAGTTGATACATTCGATCGTTTGGTGCTTTTCCCAGGTTGGAAAGACGATGGTGAAACCGCTGAGACGGGCACCTACTATATTGATAATATTTCACAGAAATAAACGGAATTTAATCTATATAAAAAGGGCGCTATTGCGCCCTTTTTTGTATTTTTATTGCATATGAAATTCTATACCAAATGGATGACGCTAGTGTTCATCCTTATTGCCATTGGTTGTAAAGAAACTCCAGAAGAACCAGGCTTAAGCTTGCCTACGAATTTAGAAACAACTCTAATCGAGGATAATGCAAAGAAAGGATTGGTAAAGGCCAGCATGTCAGCAGATAATGCCAATTATTATCAAATCTGGTTTGAACGGCCCAATGGTGAATTTGAGGAGGGCATTATGAATGGCGGTGAATCCCAATTTACGTACTACGATTCGGGAATGTACTTGGTGAAATTCCGCGCACATGTAACCGATCGTGACTTTTCTGAGGTATTGGATTCCATACATATAGTGTTTAAGGAGCCGGGTATAAATGATGGATATACCACACCAAAAAATTATCCAGGGTACAATTTGGTTTGGGCCGATGAATTTGAGGGGAATTCGCTAGATGAAACATCTTGGACTTATGAAACTGGTCGTGGTGAATGGGGTTGGGGTAATAATGAGTTGCAATATTATCAATCGGGTACGAATAATTGCACCGTTGAAAACGGTTTGCTTACCATCACAGCGAAAGCACAAGCGGCAGGTGATGCAAACTACACCTCTGCTAGAATCAAAACCCAAGGTAAGCGAGAGTTTAAGTACGGAAGGATAGATATCCGTGCGAGATTGCCTAAAACCCAAGGTTTATGGCCTGCACTTTGGATGTTAGGAGCGGACTTTGGAACTGAAGGGTGGCCAGCTTGTGGTGAAATTGATATCATGGAGTTGGTAGGGCATCTTCCCAAAGAAGTATTTGGAACGGCTCACTGGGGTTCAACGGCACCTTCCAAATCGCATTCTAGAAAATATCGATTAACGGATGGTAGTGACTTCTCCGATTCATTCCATGTATTCACTCTGCTATGGGAAGAAAATAATCTGAAGTGGCTGGTTGACGATAAGCAATACAACGAATTGGCTTATAATAATACGTTCCCTTTTAACGATGATTTCTTCTTCATATTCAATGTCGCTGTAGGTGGTCAATTACCAGGAAACCCTGACGCAACTACGCGTATGCCTCAATCCATGCAGGTTGATTACGTTAGGGTATTTCAACCACAGTAAGTATAACGAATACGACTCATCACATGAATCGAAATATAGGAATTATAGGTTTGACCTTTTTGGTCTTTGCATTACCGAATGGGCTTTTTGCTCAGCGGATTGCCATGTTGGACATCAAGGGTCACAAGGATAGTTTTATACAACGATTTAGTGAGGTAAAAGGGTTCTTCCATGTAAAGGATATTGATAACAAGCCAACATTACGTGGTAAAATCAAGGATGATTCCGTGAATCTACTGTTGTATATTTCACCACATACACAAAGGGTTTACCAAGTGGATGTGAGGTTTCAGTCATTTGACAAATGGAAAAAAGCCAAACGGTTTTACCTAAACCACTTGAAAGTCTACCAATCAAAATATGGAGAAGTAAAAGTAAGTAAACGAGAGTTCGAAAAGCCGTATTGTGACGGAGGAGGTAATGAGTTTGAAGCGTTAAAGATGGGTAAAGCGAGCTTCTCAGATGATTGGGGTGATATGCCCTACATTCAAAATCTACATTTGCTTTATTTCATGGATGGAGATGGTTATCCCGTACTTCGCTACAGGCTAAAAGATGAGTTCATGAAATACGAGGAGGAAAAAAAATTAACGCCTCCGTCCTTGTTTTGAATCCCTAACTTCGGACCCTGAATGACTCAGAGGTATAAGCATATTTTATCCATTTTATTGGTGTTGCTGGGCATGGGCCTGAGATTCAACGTGCAATTCCTTGAGCCTTTTTTTAACAATGATGAGATTGATTTAGGTATCAATATTAATCAACGAGGTTTTCTAGATTTACTATATCCGTTAAAGCATTATCAGACAGCACCTCCATTATTTCTTTGGTTATTCAAGTGCATTTATTTGTTTCCTTTTGGTGCAGCATGGCTAAAATACAAAGTGGTCATATTTGGTCTCAATATTCTTTTTCTAAAGTTGTTTTGGGATTTTATCCAGCGCATTTCGAATAATCCATATGTACAACTAACAGCCTTACTGATGGTATGCTGTAATCCCTTTTTTATCTATCATGGATTAACCTTAAAGCAGTATCTACCGGACGCGATCATCGCCATTTTATTGGTGAGATCTTTTACCACTGAGCAGAATAAATCGTGGTTTAAACCATTGTGGGTATTGGCACCCTTGTTATCTAACCCTGCATTGTTCATTTACACAGGCAAATTATTGGGTGATACCTGGCATCTTTTTAAAGAAAAACGAAAAGATAATAGCTCTGTTTCGTCTGGTATACGGGAGAGCATAAAAGATCAGTGGAGAAACAAGAGTAATAGATGGTTATGGATGCCTTTACTGCTTTACGTCGTCTACTTTTTTTGGTATCGACAGCAAGACGGCTACATTGCACTCACCCGATTTATGTGGGAATTCTGGAAGAAAACCTTTTTCTCGAATCCCCATGATTTTTTCATTAGGATTTATTACTTCTTTGTGGGGAATGTGACCTTTATTTTCTCTCATGATAAGACCTTAGCCAACCTTGGTGCTTTAGCCTTGTTTTTAGGTTTGTGGACCTTCTATAAGAAGCAAGAAAACATCAAAAATAAAGCAGCTTTGAACATCTACTTCTGGTCTTTAGCGGTATTTGTGGTGCTCAATATTTTTAAGTTGTATCCTATCGCTCCGAGGTTGTTGTTTTATTTCTCGCCCGTTGTGGTATGGATGATTGCTTATTTGTGGGAATGGAAACAAAAGTGGGTGAGGGCTATATTATTACTTCTTTTTTTGGTGGGATTCACTAACTACACCATGTATTATCCGTTTAAGGAAAACGATGTGGTTCAAATGACTAAAGTGGTACAAAAGGCCCATCCTAAGTTGGTGTTGTATTCCATGAATACCGAAAAGGCAGTCAGGAAGTTTGAAGCCTTTACCGAGAATGATTTTAACATTTCAGACCGGCTGTATACAAACCTGCAACTCAACAACAATGGTGACACACTTTTTGTGATAAAGCTGGTCCATCAATTTGGTCGTAATGGTGAAAATGGTCCGATTAAACAGCAGTTAATCAAAGATGCGGCATCCTCAGGAAGGTTGGCTTTAGATCGAACAGCAGATGGTTTCAATATATACACCGTCAAAGACCCAAACATCATTGCTGAATTCCTCCGAGACGGCATTGTCAACCCGAAATGGTTTTAGGTTCCTGGTTCCAGGTTCCAAGTCTCAAGTCTCTGTTCTCTGGTTCTAGGTTTATGGTTTTTGGTCGTTAGGCGCCAGTAGCCAATGGCTAGTTGCCAGCAGCTAGTTTCAAGTTCCAAGTCTCTGGTTTCAAGTTCTCTAAACCACACAGTCTAAAATCTTTTAAACCCAGCGAAAGCATATAAGCCATTACCAGCACCCGAAAATGGTTCCAAGTTTCTGGTCGCTAGTCTCTGGTTTCTGGTCTAAGAACCAAGCACCCTAACCTCCTAACACCCTAACTGATTCGGTTTCAAGTCCCAGAAACTAGAAACTAGAAACCAGCAACCATAAACCAACGGCTAGAAGCCGTTTAAAAGTTTCAAACTCACCATCTCACCTTCCGAACGTATTTGAACAAAGTACAATCCTTTAGGATATCCACTCATATCTATGATGTTGGTGCTTCCCTCAAAAATCAATGCGCCTTGCATATTCAACACACGTATACGATCTACAGGGCGATTCCCCTTAATATGCACGACAGAATGCGTTGGGTTAGGGTAGAGGCTCCAGTTGTTATCATCTGATACTTGTGGTGCGTTGAATCGTTGCTTTTCTCTCTCGTACGCAAACTGCCAATAACCGCCCCCAAAGTCGATTCCAATCGTCAGTTTATCCCCATTCAGTTCAATTTGATAACTTCTTGATTCGGGTTCTGCCGTGCCAGTACTCAACTCGCCACTATTTGTAGCTTTAGGTAGTCCCAAAAATTGTCCTTTACCTATAATGACCAATTGACCATTCGTGCTATCGATATACCATGATCCGGTGGATTCTCCATTATGTGGAGCAACCGGATTGCCACAGGCTTCTTTTCCGTTATTTTGCCAACCTTCGAGCCATGTTTGACCTCCCATGTTGATTTGAAAAGTGCCATCGCGGTTAATGGAGTTTACATCATCAAATAAGCAACCTCTTGTTGTTACATCCTGGGCTGAATTCGACCACCAGCTCAAATCTCCTTTGTTAGGGCCTACCGCTAATGCGCCTGCAATAGGTTGTAGCACCCAATTTCCTGTAATGCTGTCAACAAAGAAATCGATGGTATCGCTAAAAGCCTCCATGCCGTCCATATCGATAGTCGTGGTGTGTAATTGATACTGCCCACTAGCTAGGTTAGATTTGTATTCATATGGAGCGATAGAATCCAATGAAACCAATTTATTATCCAAATAAATGGCCACTTGCTTAATGGATCCATCTAAATCTGAAGCGGATATACCCATGGCCACATGCGTACCTTCCACGAATCGTTGATTATTTTGCGGATAAGCAATGCGGATATTTGGGGCCATATTTCCTCCATCTTGCACAAAAATTAGGGCATCTTGAAAATCGCTGTTCAGGCTATCTGAAACGGTGAGACGAATTTTATAAACTCCTTTAACCAAGCCAGTGATTAAGGTAGAGGAAGAAGTACTCGATGAAATCTTGACCTTGTTAGGGCCATAAATTTGGTTCCATTGGTATTTCAAATAGCCCAAATGCCCAGCAGTACTATTGCTGCCATCCATAGAAACAAAAGTAGAATCAGAAGGAATCGATTTATTACCACCGATTTGAGCCAATGGTAATGCCTTATCCAAATCACCCGTGCGGTCAAAGGTAATTTTACCGATATTCATTCCGCGCTCATATATGCGCAATCGCAGTATACGTTTCCCTTTCTTTAGGGGGATTCCCTCGAACTTTTTTGAAGAAAATTGGTCCCAATCACCGGTCGGTTCAAACGTTAGTATATCACCTACATTTTTGCCATTTAGCTGCCACTCTGCTTTTCCGCTTCCACCACTATTCCCATTGGAATAGCGTATAGATACCGAGTAAACTCCACTCTGTGTAATATCAACGGAGTATTGCACCCATTCACCGGCTTCCAACCAGGTTAAAATATCACCTTCATTGGGGTCTTTAGCGGCATCCATTCCTTCTTTGGTACGAAAATCACCAAGATTTTCTTCGTTGTGATCCACATAAGTCACTCCTTGCCCTGTACTACCTTCCAGTTCATTGTAATGTGCTGATTGAAAGCTGCCGGGAATAGCATGATAACTATTTCCATAGGGAGTCTGTTCACCGACCAATAAAGATAAAATATTACTCATACCGATCTTGGTACCCTCGTGAAGAATCGCGTGGAAACTGTATTGGCCTGAAGCAAGATCTTTGGCGCTGTAAGTAAAAGGGTAAGAAGTCGTGGTTTGAACATGTTTCCCGTTTTGAAACCATTGAACCGAGTCTGCTTCCCATTCAAGAGTATCAAATGTTACCTGAACCGTGGTATTTACATATACTTGAGGAAATTGTGTGCCAATAATAGCCAAGCGGTTGTCGGTGATAGATGTTTTTAGCTCTCTGGGCCCAACGGTCATGACGTAACCATCCGAAAAGGTTACTTTTAAACTATCACTGCCATAATTCTTAGCCACATAAATAGGTTGGTTATTTTTTGTAAAGACCGCCGATAATGGATGGTTACTTGTAATGGATGGGGTGAGTTTCCCTAAAGCATTCATAGAGTGTAACCAATGGTATGTGTGGGCGTCGGAAACCCCAAATTTCATATTCCGGTTGGGGTAGGAATCATATAGATCAATGGCCTTTTGTGGATCGGTAAATGATAAAAACTTCCAATAAACGTCATGCCACAGGTTGTCATTTTTCTCATTTTTTAGGATACCTGTATTCTTGGCCATCTCGTTCCAAAGCCTTTTGGAATACGTCGAATCATGAGCTAAATAGAATGAACCACCGTGTATCGGGTATAATTCTATTCCGTATGAAGCGGCAATATCGCTGGTCCAGAATGTACCGTTGTCATAAGAGTTACCCCAAACACGCGATACCAAAGCATAATTCTGATTCGGACCGAAATTTCTTTCCTTGGTATCGAACCAATATTCTTCAATTGCTGATTGTTCCGTAACGTAGAGATATATCCCTAAATCTCGAATGCTTTTATTATTTGTATTGCTTCCCCAGTGAATCAATGAAGAGTTAAACTGCATGCTCTCTGATGTAGATTCTTGATCGTTTCCTTGTGGGAAAGAGGCAAAGCCGTTAGCCCAACAATGACCAGTATATGGGTTGAAATTGCGCAGGTATGGGAATAAGCTATCTTTTCGATTAGGTGAAGCGGCATCCCTTACCAATAAATCGATCATCTCACCAAAATCTTTAGCCCATCCAGGTTCAAATTCCTCCATAAATGAAGCGGCATGAATGAAATATCCCCAATGAAAATGGTGATCGTTGATGTTGTTATCTTGGCCATGACCGGCAGGATATCCTAGAAGGCTAGTCCAATCTTTATTGTAATAAAAGAGGAAAGCCACTTCGTTTGATTCATAAGTAAGCCAATCCTCTAATCGTTCTTTGATGGTAGATTTGATATTATTTACCACGGAAGACAAGCCCATTTCATGCGCAATGCGCGCGGTTTGAATCAGTCGATTCATTACCTGCCCTTCATTGTAGCTGTCTGTCCATGTACTCAAACCCTCGTATTGAAGGGCTTCCATTTTCTTTTTTAATTCGGTGGGATTAAATCCGTCACTCAGGTAATCTACATACGGAAGCGTGGGTAGAATTCCTTTGAATTGTTGTTGTACTTTAAAACGATTGGCTGCAATAATTTTTAGTTCCCCTCTAACGGTGGGGTACGAATAACCAATGAGGTGTTTTGTGTGATCGGTACCGTGGGCCCAGTGATGGGGTAAAAGTCCATTCAACACAATGGAATCCGAGCCCTCATTGATCCTGTAATCAATACGGAATTGAGTGGTTACTTTACTCTGATTTTCATCGTAGCTAAATGTAGCCATAGTTCTTGTGGGCTGAACGTATGCGTATTGTTGAAATGAGTCACGGGCGTTGCTGATCGAACTTCGTGATTTTGGAAGCATCAACATAGACCAGTAGTTTTTACCATTTAGCGAAGAGGTATAGCTTTTGCCTTTTTTATTCCAGACACTTCCTTTCGGAGCGTAAATGACAAAATCGGCACCATTATATGAATTTTCAACGAGGAGGCATTCATCGTCAATGGTAACCGAACCGCTGTTAATCATGATATAAGCAGAGTCGTTTTTTGCTTTATTGAAATATGTAAAAGGCATCCCCATACCTGTGGTGGCCGTGAATTCATGACTGTTACTTTTCCATGTCATACCAATAAGCCAGTCGCTGTAATGCGATATTAGTGATGCCTGAGCATCAAGCCCTTTCACACCATTTACGATGGGTTCTATGTCGCTAATGACACCCCACGGAATGTAACTAGTCACCAATCCAGAGTTGATGGTTTTCATGGTGAGGGGGTAATTGAATAGATTAGAACAATGGTCGTTTTTAACTTTTGCTGACCACCAATCGTTTGTGGGAATGGGTTTTCCCTTGAGTGAGTCGATGAGATAGGGTGTGCCTGTAGGAAAGCCATTTCTACCGGCTACATCGGTGCCAGGGAATTTTGTGGTATAGCTTCCTTTACCAACGTTAATGACCTGACCATTTAGAGTTGAATGAAAACTAAAAAGTGTTAATATAACAATGGTAATTAGGGGCTTACATCGCATCTGTGCAAGTTATACTTAATTATTGTCAATTATACAAAAAGTTCTATTCTTGGTTCCTGGTTTCAAGTTCCAAGTTTCTGGTCGTTGGTCTCTGGTTTCAAGTCCTCTAAGCCACGCAGTCAAAACTTTTATAAACCCTTTTAAACCGCTACCGGCACCCTAACACCCTAACTGATTCGGTTCTAGGTTTTAGGTTTCTAGTCGCTAGACGCTAGATGCAAGTAGCTATTTGCTGAGAATGGTACCAAGAACCAAGAACCCAATACCCATTTGCCGAAAAAAGCCCGCGGTTACAGCGCATGGTTCTTGTTTTATTTTCATTCGCTTGATGTCCTTAGGACCTCAGACTGCTGAAAACAAAAAAGCCCCAATTTGGGGCTTTTTTTGCTTTGCAGAGGGGAAGGGATTACTCGCTGCTACTTAGACTCGTGAGCTCCTCCTTACAGTCGTCCGTTCGAACCCTCTTTTCGGGTTCTCATCCGTGTTAAAAAAGAAAAGAGTGCCATTTTCATAGCACTCTTTTCTTTTTTGCAGAGGGGAAGGGATTCGAACCCTCGATACGCTTTTGGCGTATACACACTTTCCAGGCGTGCTCCTTCGACCGCTCGGACACCCCTCTGTTTAGAGTGCAAATATAAGGATTCAATTACTCAGAAACACACGATTCCATCGGAAAGATGATACCCTCCGAATATTCAATACCTATTTATCTAGATTTCAAGCAATGGATTGCCAATTGCCATCAATCCAAATGAAACCCATCACCTCGATGAATTCTTTGTTATCAATGATTACCGTGTTAAGCATAGTGTAATGATTTGTTTGCAATTACTCATCCATACGTAATGTTCTTGTAACTACTTTATTAAGAAACCTTTAAGATGTTAAATTGTTTTGAAATGGTTTCTCGTAGCTGGTTACTGGTCTCTAGTCTCTGGTTTTTAGAATGGGTTAATTGAAACATATTCACAGTTTAAAATAGTTTATAAAAGTTTAGACTGCGTGGTTTAAAGGTCTAGTAACTAGAGACCAGAAACCACCAACCAGGAACCTGAAATCTGCAACCTGAAACTTAGAGATCGAGCGCTTCCACCATCTTTTCCCAAGAGAATTCGGATTTGATATCTGGTAGGTTCTTTTGGTAACGAGTCAGTCGATCTGCTTTGAAAACTTCAACTAAACCCCGGGCAATAGACTTAATATTTGGTTCGCTTACCCAACCAGCAACGTCATGCGGTACAAGCTCTGATAAACCGCCCACATTAGTGATGAGCATTGGCACATCAAAATGATACGCCACCTGGCTGACCCCGCTTTGGGTAGCGCTTTTGTAAGATTGTGCAACCAAATGCGCAACCGAAAAATAGGCGGAAACACGCTCATTGGGAATAAAGTGGGTATGCCAATGAATGCGGTCTTTTAAGGTACTATTTTCGTTGATTGCATGATAAGGTGCTGCATCCTCATAAAATTCTCCCGCAATGAGTAAATCAACGTTTTCAAGTTGATCAGCGGCTTGAAGAAATGCCTCGATTAACCAATCCAGCCCTTTGTATTTCCGGATGAATCCAAAGAATAAAATATATTTCCGATCGGGATTAAGTCCTAAAGTTACACATGCCTCTTTACGTTGTAATTTTTTCCCAAAATTATCATATAATGGATGAGGGTTGTATTGGCTATTTTGGCTCACTTTTGTTTTCGGGAAGTGTGTTTTCAAATCTTGTAAAACTTCTCGGCTCATGCTCACTGCACCATCTAACATCCCCAGAAAATAAGAAGTAAACGGGCGATCAAAAAACCGTGTTTCATGAGGGATAATGTTGTCGGTAATTGCGATAAGACGTGTGTGTTTATTAGATTTTACAATTCTGCCGAACAGTCCAAAAGCAGGACCAAAAAACGGCATCCAGAATCGGAAAATGATAACATCCGGACGAAGTTTTTTATACTTCAGCCCGACCTTTATCCAATTGAATGGGTTTACACTATTAAGCGCAACATCAATGTCTAAATATTCTGGTTTTGGAGAGTGGGTATATTGCGATTCGCCAGGAAATAAAAAGTTCGGATACTGTAAGGTGAAGGTAAGAATGCTCACCTTATTGTGCTTCTTTAACTCTGTAGCCAACCGCTCGTTATAAGTAGCCAATCCTCCGCGTAAAGGGTGTGCAGGACCGACAATTACGATGTGTTGATTTTTCCAGCTCAATTCACGCGGCTTTTGATGCTGTAATCATTACGATCAGCACTATTTCTACTCACTAGTTCGCCTAAAAATCCAGCAAGGAAAAGCTGTGTACCTATGATCATCGCCAATAATCCCAAATAGAAAAGGGGAGAATCGGTCACCAATGGGGCTCTTTGATGGAGCCAATATGTGTAATACAATTTATTTCCAATGATGATGAAGGCGAGTATCGTACCCATTAAGAAGCTCAAAACGCCATATAATCCAAAAAAGTGCATCGGGCGTTTACCGAATTTACTCATGAAATAAAGGCTGAGTAAATCAAGAAAACCATTGATGAAACGGTCCATTCCAAACTTGCTGCTTCCGTATTTTCTCGCTTGATGCTCTACGACTTTTTCACCTATGCGAGGGAAACCACCCCATTTGGCTAATACGGGGATGTATCGATGCATCTCACCATAAACTTCAATATTTTTAACCACCTCATGGTGATACGCCTTAAGACCGCAGTTAAAGTCGTTTAGTTCGATGCCGCTCATCTTGCGTGTGGCCCAATTGAATAACTTGGTTGGAATGGTTTTGGAAATCGGATCGTACCGTTTTTTCTTCCATCCACTCACTACTTGGTAATTCTCCTTTAGAATCATATCAAGCAATGCGGGTATTTCATCCGGAGAATCTTGTAAGTCGGCATCCATGGTGATGATCACTTCACCCTGAGCTTCTTGAAATCCGACATTTAAAGCTCCGCTTTTTCCGTAGTTTCGACGTAATTGGATTCCCTTGATTTCCTTTTGGGTTTTACCCAGTTCTTCTATGACTTCCCAAGATTTATCGGTGCTTCCATCGTCAAGCAGAATGATTTCATATTGCAGTTTCTCTGCATCACAAACCCGTTTAATCCAAGCACACAATTCGGGTAAGGATTCTTCCTCGTTGTAGAGCGGTACGACCAAAGAAACGTCTAGCATCACTTCAAAATACGACTATTTTTACCAAATCTTTTTGAATCCTACCGATTCACGTACGGCATTCATGGTTTCAGCAGCACTTTTTCGTGCTTTTTCCGCTCCATAAGCCGCAATTTTATCTAATTCCTTCTCTTTTTCTAACTGCGCGTTAATGCTTTCTCTCAATGGAGTAATGAACGTTTCCATGTCAGCAGCGAGCTGCTTTTTTAGATCACCGTATCGAATAGACCCTTTTTGGTGTTCTTCGTTAAAAAAGTCGATGGTTTCTTGAGCGCAAACCAACGACATTAAGTCAAATAGATTTTGCACAGGAACACTTTTTGGTTGGCCGGCCTCTGCAGGTCCGCTATCGCTAACGGCTCTCATGATTTTTTTCTGCAGTGCTTTGGCTTCCTCGTTGAGATATATGGTATCTGCCTCACCCGCACTTTTACTCATTTTACCACCTCCTGTTAATCCAGGAACCTTAACGAGTTCTTTAGTCACACTGAATGCTTGAGGCTCAGGGAATATTTCATTTTCGTATAATCGATTGAATCGGTTTCCGAAGGTTCTCGCCATTTCCAAGTGCTGTTCTTGGTCTTTACCTACGGGAACTTTTGCACCTCTGTGTATGAGGATGTCTGCTGCCATGAGAACAGGGTAGGTGAGTAGTCCGGCATTCACATTATTGGGTTGAGAACGCACTTTATCCTTAAAAGAAGTTACCCTTTCCAGCTCTCCAAGGTAGGCATTCATGTTTAGCATGAGATATAATTCTGCCGTTTCGGGTAAGTCGGACTGAATGTAGATAGTACATTTTTCAGGGTCCAGTCCTAACGCTATATATTCAGCCAAAACACGACGCACACTGCCTTTCAGATCCTGAGGATTTGGGTGTGTAGTTAAACTGTGATAATCGGCAATAAAGAAGTAAGAATCATACTCCTCTTGGAGCGTTAAAAACTGCTTAAACGCACCAAAATAATTTCCTAAATGAAGCTTGCCAGTCGGACGGATCCCACTAACCACAATTTCTTTCATGAGGCGAATTTACAACGCTTTTTTTATATGGCTTGGGTCATTAAAAATTAGTACCCTAAGTGCCTAAATGATAGAAATATATAATGGGTCATAAAAAAATATCACGGTCATAAAATTGATTAACCGAGTCATTGATTAATATAATCTTCGTCAGTGTTTTCCCATAATTCATGACGAACTATGGTAGAGCTAATAAAGTAGTTCTGTCATTGTTATAGTTTAGTTGCTGACAACTGTAAAAACAAATTAAAAATGATTAAAAACTACATTAACAAAAACATCCTGCAAGCGATGAAAGTGTTGTGTCTAGGCGGCCTTATGGCGTTTAGCAGCAATGCGTATTCACAGCTATCGGGAACGAAGACGTTAGGAACCGGGGGAGATTACACTTCTTGGTCTGCATTGGCGTCTGCAATTAGAACAAGTGGAGTTAACGGAAAGTTAACGGTAACCATGCTGAACGACATGTCGTTGGGCAGCACGCGTGTAACATTCCAAAATCCTACTTCTAACAAACCGACATCTACCAATCAAATTGTTATTGATGGAAATGGCAAGAAATTGGACTACTCTGGTTATGATGCGGCTATCGTATTGAACGGAGTGAGTTATTTAACGATTGAAGATTTGAAGTTAGAGCATACGCGTAATGCATCTGATAACAAGGGTATTCAGTTTATGGGAGATGCTCAGTACAATACCATCGACGGATGTACCATTAGCTTCCCTAATCAGACCAGTTCTACAACAAGTACTTCATCTGGAGGTGCGTATATCGTGTTTTCTGCGAGTTTGACTACGATGACCTCGTACAACACAAGTTACCATAATGGTCGCTACAATACGGTGAAAAATTGTATGATGACAACCAGAGCCAATGCATACGGTCCAACAGTTGCGATCATGGTTTACAATAGCGCAACTCTCGATGCGTCTACAGCCGCAAACAATACGTTCCAGAATAACACGATTAAAAATTATTACTACTACGGTTTGTATAACCAATATAGTAATGGTGATCAGTTCTTAAATAACGATATCTCAAACGATGTCAATACTGCCAACTATATATATTCTGTTACATACATGATGCGTTCGTACTATACCTACAGTACAAACCGTTCTACCAAGTTTGAAGGGAATAAGTTCCATGATCTACCATATAAAGGAGCTACTCCTGCGAATGGTTTCACTAGCACGGTTTATGGTATTTATGCTTATTACAATTACGGTACCTCATCTAATTTCTGGACGCTCAAGGATAATACCTTTGAGAACATCCAGTGTCGTTCTACCAGTTATTTTGGTTATTGCTACTATAACTACTATGCGGATTACGATGGTAACGTAGTAGATAATTGGACCAATAACTACTCAACAAGTTACACTTACGGTTGGTATATCTATTACAATTACAATCACATCAAGTTTAATCGTAACGAGATTAAAAACGTATACACTAGAGGTTACACCTACTTGGTTTATATCTATTACCCACGCGGTCAGGTTCAAGCGGATTACAATAAAATCCACGATAATAAAACCGCTCAAACCACAACAGGATACACTTATGTATTCTACGTATACTACCCCAATAGAAACAATGCAAACTCCGTAAGTTACAACGAGATCAAAGATAATCGTTGGGGTTATTACACTTATGGTTTATACACGTATTACTTTGAGGGAAAGGTGAACAACAACACCATCACCAATAACTGGTTAGAAAAAGCATCAGGCACACCGTATGGTTACTTCTATACCTGCTATATGTATTATTTCTATAATCTTCAGTTTAACAATAACATTATCGCTAATAACCTTGCTTATTATGGTTCTTATCCGATGTATTTGTATTCGTTCAACTCAGGTTCATACAAATTAGAGGTACGAGACAACACCATTTGGGTGAATGGGAAAATCAAAGACTATGGTTATCAGTACAATTACAATTACTCCTATGTGTATCCATACTATCACAGCAAAATCGCGGTAACGGGTAACTCATTCCACTACAATGATGTTTACTATGCTTACTTGTATACTTACAACAGTAATGGTACTACTAACTATGATGTATGGGATTACAACAACTATTGGTTTAAAAATAACTCATATGTTTACATGTATAACCCAGGCGGTGGGCCTGCCGTTAACCACGTTCAATGGATGAACACCGGTATGCCTGGTGACCACGAGACGGGTCATGAGCCGATTTATAAGGATACTTCTAAAGACGACTACCGTATTACAGTATTTGAACTTCAGAACAAGGTTCCATTGTTTGATAACCATAACCCACAGTTTGGTTACAATCAAAACACGATTGATAACGAAGACTACGACCGTAACTTGAACAAGCACGACCACGGAGCTTTGGAAGACACGATGGACATCATCGGAACGAAGTCTGATGCAACGATTGCAGCGACGGTATGTTCCGGTTACGAATTCGAAGGTGACATATACATCAAGAACGATTATGTAGATACGGTTTACGGGTTTAACGTAACGATGATGACCGACAGAGGTTCTAAAGTAACCCAAACGGTAGACGATAAGATTTTACCTGGTAACACGCTACAGGTGAAATTTGATGAGAAGATGATGTTGAGCGAGCCAGGTATCACAAACATCATGATTTTTGTAGATGCGGCGGATGATAATCTTAACGACGATACGATTTACTTGAAGACGGAAGTATTACCAGCACCAGGTGGCGGAGAGTACACAGCTTCAACGAAGGCAACAAATG
>Ga0233444_10002949_pt1 | contig 17293 bp, 14 predicted proteins | sample SI_124_October20_6_FD_182792 | JGI IMG/M metagenome (GOLD analysis project Ga0233444, IMG submission 182792) | Seawater microbial communities from Saanich Inlet, British Columbia, Canada - SI_124_October2016_10_MG | ecosystem: Environmental > Aquatic > Marine > Inlet | place: Canada: British...
TGTAGTCAACTGTAAAGAGTGGAATACATCTGGATATGGAGCCCCGTTAAGTGATGAGAGTGCATATGGTGCCGAGCCGAGTGGATCTTGGCTTAACAGAGTACATGCATTTGAAGCTGGGGTAGGAGAAGATGTAAAAACTGTGCATTTCCCAAAGTCCTGTTTGCATTGTGAGGATGCTCCCTGTGTAACTGCATGTCCTACGGGAGCCTCTTTCAAACGTGCGGAAGATGGAATAGTTTTGGTCAATGAAGACTGGTGTATTGGCTGCGGTTTGTGCGCATGGTCGTGTCCTTATGGGGCCCGAGAAATGGATCCTGCGGAAGGTGTGATGAAAAAGTGCACACTTTGTGTTGATCGCATTTACAATGAAAATCTTCCTGAAGAGGATAGGGTGCCAGCATGTGTGCGAACTTGTCCCACTAACGCCAGGCATTTTGGCGATTTTGGTGACCCAAATTCTGATGTGAGCATTATGGTAGCTGAACGAGGCGGGTTTGATCTGTTGCCAGAGCAAGGGACAAAACCGGTGAATAAATATTTGCCGCCAAGGCCTCGGCGCAAATCAGTCGACCAGCCAATGTCATTACTTGCAATGGCTGATGCAGCCACACCAAAAGGCTTTTGGCAGTGGATGGATAATACACTTGAAAAGTTAGGATGAGTTCATGCACCCCGCGTGGTCAATTATTTTCTTCACATCTATATCTGGGTTAGGCTTGGGGCTTGCTGGATTCATTGTTCTAGGACTTGTGAATCTTACCCTTTTTTTGCATTTTTCTGTCGCAATGTCAGTGGTCTTTGGATTGATAGGGGCTGGCTTGCTTAGTTCAACATTACACCTTGGCCATCCCGAACGTGCCTGGAGGGCATTAAGCCAATGGCGGTCTAGTTGGTTGTCAAGAGAAGGGGTTCTAGCGATACTTGTCCTTGCCTTATTAAGTTGTTGGTTTGCGTTCACCTTCTTTATTGGGCCGCCACCGCTATGGTCTGGTTTTTTGATACTGGTTTTGATAATAGCAACAGTCTACGCAACGTCGATGATATATGGATCATTGAAGACCGTCTCTTGTTGGTACCACCCATTGACGCCAGTTTGTTATTTGATGTTCTCTGCATGTGGTGGATCACTTGCTTTTTTATCGATGTTGGCTTTGTTTGGTCAAACCATTCCCGGCATTCTCACCGAGATCACCTTCGCTTTCCTAATTGGAACGTGGGCTCTGAAATTTGCGTGGTGGTGGGCGCTGGACCACAGTGTTTCAGTTAGCACGGTGGAAACAGCAACAGGACTGGGCGCAATGGGAAAAGTCCGCTCACTTATGCCACCTCATACGTCTGAGAATTATCTACAAAAAGAGATGGGTTTTGTTGTTGCGAGGCGTCACGCCATAAAATTAAGGTATATTTCCATTTTTTTGGGGGGGATCCTTCCAGTCATCTGCGTTATTTTTAGCGGCTCATCAGCGGGCGTGCTGAGCATGGCCTCCATTTTTCATATAATGGGAGTTTTCGTTGAGCGCTGGCTATTCTTTGCCGAAGCAAAGCACGTCGTCACTCTCTATTATGGCGACGAGCAATTGAGCATTGCAAGGTAGCGTGAAGCTAAAAAATCCACTTTATCGCCATGTGGGTAACAGCGGCTGGCTCTAAGTCAGGAAAAAGACAAATGGTGCAACCAACGCAAAAATCCCAGAAAAAAGAGCCGTTATCGCAAAAAATTTATTTTTTGATCGCCACATAAATGCTGCTGATAAAAAAATAGCCGGGCCTACACTCAATACACCGAGGCAAATTCCAAGCACTGTGATCGCCTCGCCAGTGTTCAACAGCGACAGATAAGTCAACGCGTTGGGAGTAGAACCTATGGGTAAACTGGCCCAAATAGTATCGGCTGACTGCCCCGCGAACACCGCATCTAGAAGCTGCTCAACTGGAATGTCTGAGGAACCCTCAATAAAGCTTTTTATGGTTCCCAACACAACAATGATCGCTGAAATGCAGGTGCACCAATAAATGAACTCTCCATATATAACCCCAGAAATTGGGATTGGTGGTTTTTTCTGTATAGGCATAGCGTACCTTAAATCAGAGGAATAGAAATATTGAAAAGCCCCTCTAAGCCACGGCTTAACAATTTAAAACTGGTCAAGAGAAGCATAAAAATCAGCAGTTTCCGAACAAAGGCTGCCTTTATGCTCGACAAAATATGTGCCCCAACAATACCGCCAATTATTTGCCCGAGCATCCAAGGAGCAGCAACAACACCTATCAGCGCTCCGATGTTAATGTATGGCCAGATTGCCGCTGAGTTACCCATTGCCAAAAGCACACCACTGGTGGCTGCCGAAACCTTTAATGGAACACTCATAACAAGGTTGAGAACAGGGACCACTGCCCAACCACCACCTAGACCAAAAAAGCCGCCAGTGACTCCAACAGCAAACAATAAAAAAACTGCAATCTTTACATTTTTAGCATTGTATTTCACAGGCTTTTGGAGAGTTTCTTCCCAGTACATGTGACGAAGTTTGAGCTTAGTGGCAAGCCTACTTTTTGTTCTAGTTTGAGGATACTCAGTAGAGGCGCCTCCAAGAACAAATATTACAGCTATCGCTGCTAATAATAAGCCTAAAGTTAACCGAACAATTGAGTCTCCAGTTTCACCTAAATGCTGAGAAAGCTTAACCGCAGCAAATGATCCTAAAAAGCCCCCAAGCAAGATTGGGAGCGCTCCTAAAAATACCAGTTTTATGTCTGCAAGCCCCTTGCGCATAAACGGGCCAGATGCAACCAAACCGCTAAACATTGCCACAACAAGACCAGTGGACCGGATAATTAGAGTATCAATTGACGTGAACGCTAGCATTAGTGGCGTAAAAATGACTCCCCCTCCAACACCCGCAATTACAGATACAATTGCAACTAAAAAACTTAAAACAAAAGAAATGAAAACTATGTCAACGCCAGAGAACCCCAATTCACCGTCAAGAATATTTGAGCTAACAAACAGTTCAAGGAACAGGTAGCAACCAATAGTTATTAAGATAAGAAATTGAAGCTCTGGTAGGCGTTTAAATACACTCACCCTACCTCCCTCCAAATGCTTTGAAGTTGGCGCTGGTGAGCTAAGATGGTATTGCGCATCCGACTTGTAGTTATAACATAACCCCGCACATCAGCGAGAATACGCTGTTTGATTGGGTCACCTGAGAAGTGCCGTGGATGAGGCGGCTTACCGGTCAAAGCAAAAAATCCTCACCCGACACATTGTTTATCCGACAGCAAGCAGTGACCGTGTTGGCCAACAGGCAAGCAATAGTCATGGGGCCGACACCGCCAGGAACCGGAGTGATAGCTCCGGCAACTGCTGCACAGCTCGCGTAATCAACATCACCAACCAGTTTAGTTTTTGCATCACCCGCATCAACTCGGTTGATGCCAACGTCAATGACTGTAGCCCCAGGCTTGATCCAATCACCAGGAACCATCTCAGATCTGCCAACAGCAGCCACAACAATGTCAGCGCGGCGCACAACATCGGCCAAGTCTTCTGTACGTGAATGAGCAATGGTTACTGTGCAACTCTCATTCAAAAGCAACTGAGCCATTGGCTTGCCAACAATATTTGACCGTCCAATAACAACAGCATTTTTCCCAGAGAGTGATCCATGATAATCTCGCAACATCAACAGACATCCGAGAGGCGTGCAGGGCACCATTGATTGTTGACCGGTGCCCAAAAGCCCTACATTGGCAATGTGAAATCCGTCAACGTCTTTTTCTGGCACTATGCGATTGGTTACTAAACTCTCATCAACATGCTTTGGCAACGGGAGTTGAACTAAAATACCGTGGACAATTGGGTCAGCGTTTAACTCATCAATTAACGCCAACAACACTTCTTCCGGCGTGTTAACGTCAAGCTTACGCTCAAACGAATTCATCCCGACTTCAATAGTTTGTTTACCTTTTGACCTAACATAAACTTGTGATGCCGGATCCTCGCCAACCAAAACGACCGCTAGACCAGGGGTGATACTATGGGTCTCTTTCAGGTCGGCAACCTTTGAAGCCACTTTTTGTCTAACCCTTGCGGCAAAGGCCTTACCATCAATAATATTCGCTGACATTGTCTACACAACTCTCTTATCTGGACCCAACACACTTACCCTCATAGGCATAATTTGTGATAATGGGTAGCGATCAATTTCTAAAACAGACCATCAATCTCACCATTTTTATTTATACAAATAGTCTCGGCGGCTGGATGTCTTGGCAGACCTGGCATAGTCATGATTTCACCACAAACGACGACAATAAAGCCCGCGCCTGCGCTAATCCGTACTTCGCGAACCGGAATCACATGCCCAGTTGGCGCCCCACGCAAGTTAGGATCAGTAGAAAAACTATACTGGGTTTTTGCCATACAAACGGGAAGATGGCCGTATCCCTGAGCTTCCCATTCTTTCAGCTGAGCTATAATTTTTTGATCTATTACAGCTTCATCCGCTCGATAGATATTTTTACAAATGGTCTGAATCTTATCTTCCAATGACATATCATCAGGATAGATAGTGGCGAAATTTGCAGTATCAGCGTCAGCAATTTCAGAAACGCGTTTAGCTAAGCCTTCCGACCCAGCTGAACCATCCGCCCAATGTTTTGATACAATAGCTTCAGTGCCCATCTCAGCACAATAATCCTGCACTGCCTGAACCTCAGCATCAGTATCTTTAACAAAATGATTAACAGCGACGACAACAGGCACTCCAAATGATTTCAAATTTTCGATGTGCCTGCCAAGGTTTGGGCACCCTGACTTAACAGCATCAACATTTTCGATGTTGAGGTCATTCTTGGCGACCCCACCATTCATTTTCATAGCTCTGACTGTTGCAACCAGAACAATAGCTGATGGGGACAAACCTGCCTTGCGGCATTTAATGTTTAGAAATTTTTCAGCTCCAAGGTCAGCCCCAAAGCCAGCTTCCGTTACGACATAATCAGCAAGCTTCAGCGCCGTTTTTGTTGCAATCACTGAGTTGCAACCATGCGCAATGTTAGCAAAAGGACCCCCGTGCACAAATGCGGGGTTGTTTTCAAGGGTTTGCAAGAGATTGGGCTGTATTGCGTCTTTTAACAACACCGTCATCGCCCCATCGGCTTTTATGTCACGGCAAAATACGGGGGACCGATCACGACGATAAGCAACGATCATATCGCCAAGTCGCTTTTGCAAATCTGTTAAATCATTAGCCAAACACAAAATAGCCATAACTTCAGACGCTACAGTGATATCAAACCCAGCTTCACGTGGAAACCCGTTGGCAACACCCCCTAGTGACGCAGTTATTTGTCTCAAGGCGCGATCATTCATGTCGACTACCCGCCGCCAAACAACTCGGCGCGTATCGATTTCTAGTTCGTTGCCCCAATAGATATGATTATCAATCATGGCTGACAGCAATGAATGCGCCGATGTGATCGCATGAAAATCACCCGTGAAGTGCAAATTCATGTCTTCCATCGGAACGATCTGCGCATAGCCACCGCCAGCTGCACCACCCTTCATACCAAAGTTTGGTCCCAAAGAAGCCTCACGGATACAAATCATCGCCTTCTTGCCAATGCGGTTTAACCCATCACCAAGGCCAACTGTTGTCGTTGTCTTACCCTCACCAGCTGGCGTAGGGTTTATTGCTGTGACCAAAATCAGCTTGCCATCCTTGCGGTCTTGAACCGAATTAATGAAATTCTGACTTACCTTCGCTTTATCGTGACCAAATGGAACCAGCTCAGCAGACGGTATGCCCAGAACATCACCAATTTCAAAAATGGGCTTCTTTTCTGCCGCACGTGCGATTTCGATGTCACTCATGAAATTCCCCTTAGAAATTATGCCGCAAAGCCCAGGTCCCCGGCGGGGCTAGGCTGCTACAGTGCCACTTAAAAAGTGGGCTATGTTAAAGTTATAGGCAGATCGGATCAGTGAGCTATCAAGAACACAGCCTCTTAAAAAAGCAGTGTCACTTGATCTTTATTTTTATCTTGAGCTAGTAAAAAAAGGAGTGGCCTGTATGGAGGCGCTAGATTGACCCTTCAATTGGTTAATAGCGCCGCCATCCAAGTCATACTCGCTACCTCAAACTACCCGAGCTCATCAAGCTTTCGCTCCCACTTCATATCTTTCGCAAACTTGCGCAGCTCATCTTCAGGCATTTTTATGGTGTTTTCTGGGCCAGGGTAGTTTCTAGTTTTCACATCATCCATATATCGCGTTATAACATCTTCCATAATCGGAATTAAATCTGTGTATATCCGAGAGTGCTTAGGCACATGCTCTTCCCACAAATGGAACAAGTCCGAAGAGATGATGTGGACACCATCAGCACAGTTACCAGCACCCAAACTAATAACTGGTACAGGCAGAATTTCAGCCAAGTATTCTGCAACCTCTGATGTTGTGACTTCACAAAGTATAGAGAAGCAGCCAGCATCGTACATTGCTTTAGCATCATCAATTAACTCTTTGGCACGGTCTGCGGTCTTGCCCTGCGCAATAAAACCGCCAAGTTGCGGCATCCGCATTGGAGTGATCCCAATGTGTCCTTGAACAGGTATTCCAGCATTGACAATCGCTTCAATAGCAGGAACATGATGGCGATTTCCTTCACATTTCATCACTTCGGCATTGGCTTCGTGAACGAAACGGCCAGCATTTTCAACCGCTTGCTCCTTGGAGACATGAAAACTCCAATACGGCATGTCAACCATCCTTAATCCATACTTGGACCCGCGATCAATTGCCTGGGACATCATCATCACTTCATCAAAGCTGACAGCGGTCGTACTTTGATGTCCAAATAAGATCATTCCACCGGTATCTGAAACACACAAAATGTCCATACCCAAGCGATCGGCAACTACTGCAGTTCTGTAGTCGTAAGCCGCCAACTGGGTTATCGGCTCCCCGGCTGCCATTTTCTTTTGCAATGTCTTAAACGTGACTTTTTTTCTTGGCTTGGCATCACTCATTTTTCTCTCCCACTGATTTGATGACTTAATCAAGACTTTGAACACCTTGTGCCCAGAGCCCTAAAATTCAAATTGTATTAAGTATCATAAAAGCCTTGAAATAAAATCTCTCGTGGCTATTAGCTCTATCGTGACGCCTATTTTCTCTCACCTGATTGGAAATTTTTTGTCTAAATAAAAATCACGTTTATCAACATATAAATGCCAGAACCAAGCAGTAGAAAAGCTACAAGACTCTTTATCTTGTCAGCTGGCAGGTACTCAGAGGCTTTTGCGCCAAAAAATGTCCCTAAAACTAAGCCAGGTGATAATAGAGCCACAATTTCCCATCGGATTATTCCTGACCATTGATTTCCGACCGTGGCGAATACAGCAATAGGTATCTGGATGGCTTGTGACAGGCCAATAACTGCAAGCAATGGCATCGATAAAAAGGTTAATATGGGGACTAAAACTAGCGGTCCACCGGTTCCACTGAGCACGGATAGGCACGCAGTTAAAAAACCAACAAGCAACAAGCTTATATTTGTTGGGGTTGATTGATCGTGACGACGTTTAAACTGTAAATTGGTAATTTGTTTATATGAGGCGAAAATTAGGACGGTAGCGATGAAAAGTATGAGAAAGTCAGCGTTAACTCTGGAAAGCGTATGTGTACCAACCAACGCCCCTGGAACCGCTCCAACCGTCAAATAGGTTAGTTGAAGCCAATTGACCTCCCCTCTTTTCGCGTACGCAACCGTGCCAATCAATCCTGAAAAAATAAATGAGGAAACTGCAGCAGCTATACTAGTATGGATGCTAAAACCGGCGCCATAGACGAGCAACGGCACCAAAACTACGCCACCAATTCCGGCAGCTCCTATCAAAGTTCCAGAGAAAAGGCCGCACAAAAAAACAAAAACAAACGACACTGCCCCTCCAAACAATCAGTATAAGCCCGATATTATTAACTCGGAAAAGTTAAACATAGGTGATAACGTGTTTTGTTTCTATGGTTTTGGTTGACGTTAGCCGCAGTTTATTGTGGGTAAACGAACCTATACTTTTTTACAGCAGTTGAAATCAAGAGCTTGGCGCGGAAGGTAATAGGATGTTTTTAAAACAACTTGAATATCTTATAGCCGTCATTGAGGAAGATCATTTTGGACGGGCAGCCGCCCGGTGCAACGTTAAACAGCCCAGCTTATCAAACGGCATAAAACAATTAGAGTTTGAACTAGGCGTTACTCTATTCAAGAGAGGTCGTGGCCAACGTCTTTACGGCATTACGCAAGAAGGGGAACGCGTAGCTTATTGGGCCCGCCTAATCTTAGCTAATTGCACCGCCATGCGTGACAATATAGCTGAAATGCAGGACAGCTTGAGTGGGACTATTCGTCTTGGCGCAATACCCTCAATGTCACCTGTATTACCAATTATCTTACAACGCATAAGAAAAGCGTACCCTCTGGTCTCGGTCGATGTAAGATTTGTCGGAAACAATGAGTTAAAGACGAGTTTAGATAATTATTCGATTGATTGCGCCATAACCTACATTGACCAATCCGATGAAATGCCATGGTGTGAAGCCCTGCCAGTTTTTGAGGAAACTTGGAGCTTGTTGGTCCCAGACTCCTTCAAATTTGAGAATAGGACTGAAATAACATGGGCAGAGGCTGCGGACCTACCACTTGCATTGCTACGACAATCAATGTACGAGCGTTCAGTAATTGATCAAACATTCACCGCCGCGGGGAAAAGTGTTGTTCCAAAAATTGAGTCTGAGTCGATACTGCATTTAATGTTTCAAACCCAATTCACAGAACTTTGCACGGTTATCCCATCACACTACACCAGAATGCCTGGCCTCTATACTGGAACCAAAGCACTGTTGTTAAAGGACCCAATTATACGAAAAGGAATAGGACTGTTTTGGGTCAAAACCGAGACAACCATTCCAGTCACAAAAATAACTGAAGAAGTTGGTCGTGCTCTTGCAAAAAACAATGAGCTACAGAATTTCCTTTATCATAAAGCAACAGAATTAGAGAGCTAATACCCGGTTAAGCTTGCTTTGAAATTTTTGATAAAAAAAAGGAGCAGACATAAAATGCCTGCTCCTTTTATCTTCGGCGTCTTTTAGTTAAGTTATTCAGCAGCAATCACGTCCTCTGCAGGTAAGCCAAGAGGGTTACTTGTAGACACTCCGAGGAACTGTGCCCAGGCCTCGTAATAGTGACGCATGCCAACTTCATCATGAATCGTTGAATTTTCGTGGCGACCATGCAAGATATTGCGGGCTTCGGTACCCTCTCTCATTGTTGTGCCTTGTCCTGAAACACCGATTAAATCTTCATGAAGATTACGGCCAAATGGGCCCCATATAGAGTTGTGGTGCTTAATACGGGTCTGACGCTCTTCTGGGGTATCTTTTTTTAGACCGTAGCCCCTGAACTCGATAAGCACCTTGTTTGGACCGAGCGGCGTAACAGTGTCGCTTCTGTAAGCACTCCCACGGAGGTTAAAGTTAAAACCTGGGAACAAGTCTACCATATACCATTGATTTGGCGGCAAGTTTGGAAAAGATAACTCCCCACGATCTTCAAAACCATCGTACTCTTCATAGTTAACTGTAAAGCTGCTTACATTTACGTGGCCATTGTCAAACGGGATATTTTTCCTGGCAAAATATTCGTCATTGAAACCAGACACCCGGTTAAAATAGTGCATAAAGTCGTGATAGAACTCACTGTTTGTGTCATGCCAAAGTTTATAGTTAGTGTCGATGACTGCCTTATGATAATGGAACACTTCCATTTCCTCAGTATCGATAGCCTCAGCAATGCAATCAAACGCTCCACAAGTCCATTCTTCAACACTCTGTGTTGGATTAGGGTCGAGAGTGGTCCATACCATACCGCCGTGCTTCACCTCGCTATGAAGTTCCTTCAGTCCACTGGTATCCAATCCGTTACCGGCAGGACGGTCAATTGAAGGGCAGAGAAAAACTTTAATAGCGCCCCTGTTATTTACCGCGACCACATTTTGGTGCGCTATCTGCGTTGAACGAAAATCACCGTCGTTCGCCATTTCGCTGGAGTGGCACATCGGAACCCAAACCTTCGCGAAAATAAGCTCAATTTCCTGCTCATAAATGCTATGATTATTATAACATTCGCTCGAAATGTGCTCGATATGTGGGGCTTTTAACCAGTTTTTATGATTTCTTGGTGGCATTTCGCACTCCCATATAAATTTGTTTACTATCAGTGAAAACAACCATTCATTGCTTGTAGAGCTAATATACGTCTCTAACGATCCCTTTTGACACCACAAATGTCAATGAAGATCTGCAAAAACCATGCTAATCGGCTAATAGCCAAAATCTAATATTGATGAGAACTCTCGCCTGAAAGTATGACCTCCACAGGGTACCGAGTATTATTTCGCATTATTCGCCTCGATGAACTTGTTAACAAGCTTTTTGACAAGCGCTACATCAGACGTGAGTTCATTAACAATTGATTTTAATGGCAGCAAAGTTTGGGCGTCGTAGTCGAGTAGGTGAGTTTTTGAACTTCCATAAGCTTCACTGTCTTTGACAAAGAAAAATGGTGCGGGGCGCAAATGGTCACCGAGACTCACTCCAATTGAAGGCAATTTGACTACCTCGTTGTCTGCGCTAACATTGAGAGACAAAGAAAACGATTCTGGTTCTAACGTTATCCATTGCCTACATTTTGCGAACTCAGGCTTTTGGGCAAGAGTGTGCAACACACTCTGGAGTATTTCGTTTCCTTTCAACACGCAGCAATTCAAAGCATTGAGCTCCGGTTTGTAAGCTGAGGCATTGTGGTCTTCAGTATCTCCCATCAACATATTTGGCGACGAGAAAGGAAGATCAGTAGAAAATTTTGATTGATCGCGGTCCCGGTGAAGCAATTCTACTAAATACCAGGCCTCTGCAAATGCGGGCGTTCTGTCATCCAACCAAAAGCTGTGAGGCACCTTCTGGCCCGCTTCACAAAAATACAATTCCAAGTCAGGGAAATTCAGACCAATTTGAAGATCGCCGTCAAAAGATCTAGTTCGAAAATTATTCGAATCTTTGTGCCAGAATAAACTCAAGTGCTCATTATTCGGGGCTGCATCCAGGAAGCTGTTGGCTCCTCGAGCCATCCAAAATAAAGCGTTATGCGCTTCGATTCTTGCTTGCCTAAACTGTTTCGTGTCGAAAATGTTTATAGATGGCCATTGACTTGAATTGTTCAACAAATTCTCTCTCAATCAGTAACATCAGATTTTAATGCGGTTTTCAGCACGCTATCAAATGTTGGTATCGCTTTAGTTAGGCACATCTATCTATCATTTTGCTAGCCTTGTAGCAGGGCCCAATCGACGTGAAATTTGGTCAGAGTATTTTTAGAAACGAGTTTGCTTACCACTCATCATCGTCGTCATCATCGTCAAAAAACGTATTCTCATCAATATCTTCATCTTCGTCAAAATTATATTCGAGTTGCTCAGTGACATAAACCATTACGTTACTGCCCTCGACTTTGACGTCGTATGTTTTAAGAGGCAACTCCGCTTCGTCCTGCAACTCCAAAGTCTCCAGATCCCATGACCACAAATGCTTTGTACAAGTAAGCTTACAACCCATTACAAGGCCAGACTCTTCCAACGGTTCCTCAAGGTGAGGGCAGACTGGGGGTATGGCAACAAAACCTTTCTTGTGATGAGCAACAGCAATAGGGATTCCACCACCGATACGAGCCCAAACTTTTTTTATTGAGCCTTCTGGTATCTCACTCTTGTCACAGACTTTTGTCCAAGTCATGTATTCCACTCTCTTTGTAAATTCAATTTAACTGAAGGCTTGAAATGCGTCCAGTCGCCAGGGTTCCCATCTAGAGAGGCCAATGCGAGCCTTTATCGAGACGCCTGTTATCTATTTTTATCTCTCGATTAACAAATCTTGGTAAACTATCATCAATCAAGAATTTGTCATGATACTTCCCGATCACAAAAAGCCTGCTCTCTCCGGAGTCAAGGTGAGAGTTAATTCCATCGAGCATATTTTGATAAATTACAACTGAACTGATGGCCTCTGCTGTTTTGCCATCTCCGGAAATGTCTATGGTGTAAACAGATGTATGCCGGTGAAGCGGCGAGTGGTCAGTGTTGTGCTTAGGCAGCATGTCCATGAGGCCAGTTAGCTCTTTTTTATCACCGCTGAAATAGGTCATATCTTTACCAATTTCGGGGCTAAAAGACGTTATCGAGTAGAAAAAAGAGTCATCACAAAGCTTGAACCAGTCAGCCCAGTTATTTTCATCCAGCGCCAGCGCGGCCTGATAAATTATTTTTTCAATCTTTCTTTCAATAGTAACCAATGAATTGTTTTCCATCTTTTTACTTTCCAAGTCCACGTTTGATAATTTAAAATCGAAATCTACGTTCACGATAATGTTATTTCTATGCCCTTAAAGGCCAAAGAAAACTGCCTAAATCCTCTCTAGGATCTCGCCCCACCGCTGTCTATGGGGGAAAACGACAAGTTAGATATCTGCTCTGGATCTGGCGATTGTCCTGTATCTAAGCATTGCCGCGCTTCCATGTAAGTTGCGGGGTCGTTCACAACCTCAACCGCCACTAATTCCTTGCCTCGATAGCTCCAAAAAGATACCGCTCCATCACGCTTCCCCGGACGGGCAACCTGATAGACATCGTCATCACTGATTGGGACAACTCCTACTATTTGGAGTTTTGCATCATACTGGTCGGACCAAAACCATGGGGTTTGCAGCGTTGGTGCAATTGATCTGGTAACTGCTGCCGCTGCTACGGCTGCGGTCTCTTGAGCGTTGTGCACCGACTCAATAGCCAGCGACTGGTTCCGGCGCAACGCAACGTCACCCACGGCATATACGTCCTTTTCACTGGTTTTCATTGTGTCGTCAACGAGAATTGCTCCGCCATCTTTTCGCTGCGTTTCGATTCCAGCTTCTGCAGCCAACTTGCTATCGGGGAAAACACCGATACCGGTGATCAACATATCTCCAACGATTTTTTGACCGCTAGTGAGTGTGACACTATCGAAGATACCATCTTCTGCATTGATACTATCAACTCCAACGCCAGTAAGCACTTGCACCCCATTATCCTCGTGCAATTTCGTCAAGCTATCAGCTAGCGGTTCACTTGCGACCCTTGCTAAAATTCTATTGGCGGCCTCTATAACGGTTACTACCATTCCTTTTTTCCGAAGAGAGGCTGCAACCTCAAGCCCAATGTAGCCGCCACCAATAATCACAACCGTATCAGAGTTATTTGCAGCCTGGCGAATCGCATTCGCATCAGACGGTTGACGCAAGGTAAAAGCATTGCCCATCCCATGGGTATCGGGCAGTTCACGTGGAATCGCACCGCTGGCAATCACTAGGTTGTCGTAATTTATGACCGCGCCACTGCTGACTGTTATTGTCTTTTTCTTTGTATCAATTGCCTCAACGTTGGACTGCGTTTTGAGTTTAATTTTGTTGGTCTTATACCACTTCTTTTGTCTCAAAAGTGACTTCGACTCAACCGTCTCACCTCCCCCTAGCAGGAAGGCTTTTGAGAGGGGCGGTCGCTCCATCGGCCCACCAACCTGACGGTCAAAGACAGTCAAACGACCACCAAAACCATTTTTTCGGACCTTATCCACAAAAGCCACACCAGCATGACTTGCTCCAATCACCACAATATGAGGCCCTGAAAGCTCATCATTCTCACTTAGCCCCTGAGTTTGGGAACGTGAGTTAGGAAAGTTTGAAATACGTGTCTCACCATTTGGATGCTTATCCATCCAACGCAACCATTCATTGTTGTAGTGGATGAACAAACCATTCTCTTCAATCTGGCGCGATTCGCTCTCATTAGACTCTGGCATTTTTTGCAATCGGAAGGGGCCAAACTTGGCGTTGTAGTGTTTCGACCGAAGTCTTCTCTCTTCCTCACTGTCTGCTTTGGGCGCCAGCCCCCGATGCTCAATCATTACTTGGCTGTCGTTCAAGGGAGTAATGGTAGCCACATTTAAGCTAGGTCCATCGAGGTGAAATGCAAAGCCTGGGAAAAGCCTCACGCTTGTGGATTGTCCGGACTCTGGGGACGGGAAAGAGCTTGTCTGACTTGCATCGTTGTTTTCAACTTCACCGTGTCTTGTCACGATGTGCCCATAGTCAAGATTAGCAGCGTTTGCGTCGCGAGCAATTGACTCAAATTCTTGAGACATCAATTGTTGATAACCTGTGTCCACAACTTCCTTGTGATAATGGACGACCTCGAGCGGTTCAGCGCAAATCTGCGATTCAATTACTGAAAATGCGGCTCCGGCCCATTTCTCGAGGGAAATGGCTGGCTGATCGTTCATATTCACCCAAACAAATCCACCATAATTGACTTCGCACCGCAACCTTCGTAGGCCCGCATCATCTTTACAAAACCTATCTTGATAGCCTTCTTTCTCACGAGCTACGTATACGCAGTTGCCTCTCATATCAAATTGCCAAGCGTGAAACATGCAGGTGATTCGCTTTGGATTACCAGATGCTTGCCCTTCAAGAAAACTGCCCTGCGGTCTCCTTTCAATGAGCATCCCTCTGTGAGGACACACGTTTAAAAGTGCGTTCACCTTTCCGTCCGGTGCTCGGCAAATGATTACATTCTCATTGCCAATGCTCGATGTACGAAAATCATATGGATCAGGCAGCTCAGACTCGTGGCATACAGGAACCCAAGCATTTTTAAAGATCCTTGATTGCTCCTCAATGAAACCTTTGTCTAAAGCCTTAGCCGCGACCTTATCCGAGATATTAGACTGATCATTGTTGGTTTGAGCGTCGGGGTTGTTTTCTACGAAATCCATCTGAACACCTTTCGAGAGAATATTATCTATTTTTATCTGTGGTGCCGCTTATGACAACCGCTGATACGATCGCGCTCCACTATCACTTGATCGTTTATATGAATAATCAAATAACTTGATAGTTTCAAAAAATGGCTTTTAAGTTCAAGTGAGGTTGTAAAAGCCGCCGTCTAGAAACGGTACCATGACCTGAATATTCACTACGAAGACTGTGTACAATTTAAACTCAGTTTTACGGCATTAGTGATATTTTACTTGTGTTAAAGCAAAATATAGCAGCAACATAAGTTAAACCAATTGGGAGGGAATAATGATTAATATTGTAAAAACATCCGTCAAAATGGCGGCTCTGGGCGCTGTCATGATGGGGGCATCTGCCGCCAATGCTGGCGTTGACTTTGGAAAAAGAGGCGAAGCTGTCAACTTGGTAATCGGCTATCAGCCTTATTATACTGAGTCTTGGACAGGTGTGGTAAATAATGGGAAAAGCTTTTGGAAAAAACATCTTCCAGCTGGATCCACAGCGGACTTTCAGGTCGGACTTCAGGGCTCAGTGATCGTGAATGCAATGGCTGGTGAAAAGCAGCACATTGGTTACATGGGTGACATGCCTGCAATCGCCTCCACATTTAAATATTTGCCTGAGCGTGGCGGCACAGACATTCGCATCGTTGCCGCCCTTGGCACATCAAAGCAGCAGTGCAACATTTTCCTCGTGAGAAATGACGCGCCTAAATTTGCGAACGGCACCGCAGCTGTTAAGTGGATGGACGGAAAAGTAACATCTGCACCTCACGGCGCTTGTACTGACAGATTTGCTCAAGCCGCTTTCAAGTCAGCAGGCGTAAAGCCAGCAAAATATCTCAACCAGAACATTGAGGTTATCACCACAAACTTCCGAGCTGGCAAACTAGATGCGGCAGCCATTTGGGAGCCAACCGCTACTAAGATGGTCAAGTCGGGCGTTGCTCGTCGCGCAGCATCAGGTGAGGATTTTGGTCTCCAGGATGGTGCATTCATGGTGATGCTAAATGACCTGATTTCACAGCGTCCTGACGCTGTCATGGGATGGCTAGAAGCCGAGCTTGACGCTCAAGAGTTTGTAGCTAACCCGGGTAATGCCGATGCGATTGCAGCGATGGCTGAGGCTCAAACCGAGCAAATTGACCAGTCAGTCCTGAAGGCCAGTCTTTATGATTCGCCAATGGCGGGCTCAACGAAGTTGCAACTGGATTTCACAATCAGTGACGACGCCAAATCGTTGTTGAGAGACGCAACTGCGTTCCTTTATAGCTTGAAGAAGAAGCCGGCTGCTGCTGCACAGATTCGTCCTGAGGGCGTAATGGGCCAGTTCGCGGAGCGTGTTCTCGAGAAGCGTGGCCTCAAGACACCAGTTGGGCGCATTGTAGCTAAGTAAGCAACCCACGAATTAAGACCAGGGCTCAATGTTTTTGAGCCCTGGTTTGTTTTCTTTTATCTATTTTTTTACTCAATTTAACGGGCCTAGGCTCAAAAAACATGTCCTTTGTCAATTCAAAGTGCAAGATGCGCGTTTGATATTATCGGAGCGGAAACAATGAATTCTTCAGCAAACACAACCCCAGTTGCACCCGAAGGCTTCAACCTTTTCATCTACAGGGTTAAAAAGAAGTTTACTGGTCCAGATCCTTACCTAACGGTTGCTGGTGTATTCCTGTGGCTTTTTACCTACTGGGTGTTGTGTGAGGGACTTGAAATCTGGCGCTTTACCAAGCTTCCGGGGCCAGTGGCAATCTCAAAAGACTGGTTTTCCACAACACCATTCCAGGGAATTTCAATTTTCACTGCGGAATATTATGAACATATTTATGTAAGCTGCCAGCGCATATTAATAGCTTTTGGTATCGCAACTGGCCTTGGCGTGCCACTCGGTCTTTTCATGGGTTGGTCTAGATCGATCAGGGATTACATCTTCCCTGTCATAGAAGTCCTTCGCCCAATTCCAATTCTGGCATGGGTGCCGCTGTCAATTTTGTTGTTACCTGGTTTTGAAGGGCCCGTTATTTTCCTCGCGACTCTAGCATCATTTTTTGTCACGACGCTTAATGCCATGCTTGGGGTCGACTCAATCGATGAAGAATATTTCAGAGCCGCGGGCTGTTTAGGTTCATCCCGTTGGGACGTATTCAAAAATGTAGTCGTTCCTGGAGCCTTACCATTTATTTTTACTGGCTTGCAGATATCTATAGGAGTTGCATGGTTCTCTCTCGTAGCTGCTGAAATGGTTTCCGGCGACCTCGGCTTGGGTTACCTAATCGTTGATGCATACATGAATAACGTAACAGTGCCTATGGTCATCGCAATGATCACCCTTGGGTTCATTGG
>Ga0233444_10002952_pt1 | contig 17290 bp, 19 predicted proteins | sample SI_124_October20_6_FD_182792 | JGI IMG/M metagenome (GOLD analysis project Ga0233444, IMG submission 182792) | Seawater microbial communities from Saanich Inlet, British Columbia, Canada - SI_124_October2016_10_MG | ecosystem: Environmental > Aquatic > Marine > Inlet | place: Canada: British...
CTATCAACCCCCTTTTTTCGATCTACTTTGAAAGCTTGCAGAGAAGCTAATTGAGATATACTCTGTAAGTCTTAAGTGCATCTTAATGATAAGCTTGATGTTATGAATAACATAAGTTCAAAATCTGTTTGTGTAATAGTGATAGCAAAAACAGAATACTATTTTTCACTATGAGATAAAGAGGTTAGTATGAGTACAGGTACAGTAAAGTGGTTTAATGCAGATAAAGGTTTCGGTTTTATTACACCAGAAGATGGTAGTAAAGATTTATTTGTTCATCACTCAGAAATTCAAGCAGATGGCGGATACGCTACATTGAATGATGGTCAAGCAGTTGAATTTGAAGTGGGTGAAGGCCAGAAAGGTCCTTGCGCAAACAAAGTTCGCGCTGTTTAAGTAAAAGAATAGACAATACGAGGAAGAAGCGAAAGATAATCGCTGATTTTAAGTTGAGTTAACAAAAAGGGCTGATTTTTATCAGCCCTTTTTTTGTGTGAGCAATTAATAAACAGTAGATGTTTTCGAACTCGTCATATAGTATTTGAAATATTATCGGGTAAATATATTCTTTATTTTAGGAAGGAGAGCATTTGGACTAATCTATAAAAACTAGCGAATTAATATCTTTATGGGCTAATATTTTATGGATTACGTGGCAAAGTTCTGTCCGATAACTGCTGGATTAAAAAAATAGGGATTAGGGGAAAGAGATGGCATTCAAGTCAAAAGTAAAGCAGGTAGTATGTAGCTTAGACAAGTTTTCTCCTTATCCAGTCTTTTATCAGTTTATTATGTCAAAAGCAGAAATATCTATTTTCGATGAGGCTATAAAAAACTCCCAACATTACTTAGAGTTTGGATTAGGAGGGAGTACAATTCGAGCAATTCAGAGATCGAAAGCAAAAATATATACGGTTGAGTCAAGTTTTGGCTGGTTAGCGTATATGCGCCGGTATATGATTGTTAGATTTTTTGAAGGGAAATGCCTGCATATACATTCGGTAAATATTGGCCCTACTCGGGACTGGGGCTTCCCGGATAATGATAATGATATTTTTGAGGCTTATTCATCAAGTATTTTTCATGTTATTGACCCAGAACTGGTCGATTTAGCACTTGTTGACGGAAGGTTCAGGGTCGCATGTACATTAAAAATAATTATGTCATGTTGTGAAAATAGTAATTTGAAAATCTTAATCCATGATTTTTGGAATCGTGAGCAATATCATATTTTGTTGAAGTATCTGGATACTGTACTCATGAACAATGTATCACCTAAAAAAGAGTTGGTTTGAAAATGCAGTATAGCGAAGAAGACTTAAATAGGGCTGTAAAAGAAGGTATTTTTTCAGCTGCAGCAGTTGATGAATTTCGAGGTCAAGTGGCTTCTGCTACTGATTCTCCGGCAGCAGATGAGGAACATTTTAAGTTAATTGGTGGGTTTAATGATATTTTTATTGTCATTGCCTGTGGCCTTTTGTTGTTTTCTTCTTTTTCGGTTTTAGAAGGTGTTAATACCAGCTTAGGTTATTTAGTGTTTGCTTTGTTATCCTGGGGGTTGGCTGAGTTTTTCGTACTGAAAAGAAAAATGGCTTTGCCAGCCATCATGCTGCTCATTGCCTTTGTCGGCAGCATTACCGGTTTATCACATTCACTGCTTTCGCTTGAGACAGAGTCGGGTGCTATGTTGGCGGCGACCCTATCTGTCATAGCAGCATTTGTCCATTGGCAACGGTTCAGCGTTCCGATCACCGTTGCGGTGGCGGTGGCGGCATCGGTGGGTTTGATTATTTCATCATTAATCACTGTTTTTCCAGATATGGATAGTTGGTTATCACCCGTGTTATTCATATGTGGCATATTGGTTTTTGCATTCGCGATGCGTTGGGATTCATCTGATAGGACGCGCGTTAACTATCGTTCTGATGTTGCTTTCTGGATCCATCTTTTGGCAGCACCACTGATTATTCACCCTATTTTCACCGGTTTGGATATATTAGATGGTGAACAAGGTCTATGGCGTATGGGGTTGGTGATATTGTTGTATTTATTACTGACTTTTATATCGGTTTGTATCGATAGGCGCGTGTTTATGGTGTCGTCTTTGATTTATGTTATTTATGCTTTATCTGGTCTTATAGATCGTTATGGCATGGTCGGGTCAAGCTTTGCGTTTACCGGTGTCTTTATGGGGGCAATGTTATTGTTATTATCGGCTTATTGGCAACCGGTGAGAAAGCTTCTAGTTAGCCACTTACCTAGTTCAATTCAGTCATCTCTTCCAAAGGTTAAATACACTTAGAGAATAGGAAAGGAATAGCATCTATTAATCGTTATTTTGAATTATTATGATTTAAACAATCAGTTTTGCAGGTTATTGTTATTGCGTAATACTGTAGTTGTACTTTGATTACTTCAACAGGAGATAGAATAATGAGTGATATTAGCAAATGCCCAGTGATGGGACATGGACATCAAGCGGCGGGTGGTGGTACTTCGAATAGTGATTGGTGGCCAAACCAATTAAAACTTAATATCCTGCATCAACATTCTGCAAAGTCTAATCCTCTAGAGGATGACTTTAATTATGCCGATGCTTTTAATGCTTTGGATTTAGATGCCATTAAGCAAGATATTAAAACTTTAATGACAGACTCACAATCCTGGTGGCCTGCAGATTATGGTCATTATGGTCCTTTGTTTGTGCGGATGGCGTGGCATGCAGCGGGTACCTATCGTACGAGTGATGGTCGTGGTGGAGCGGGGACTGGTAATCAACGTTTTGCACCAATTAATAGTTGGCCGGACAATGTGAACCTAGATAAAGCACGGACCTTGTTATGGCCGATTAAACAAAAATATGGTGATAGCATTTCATGGGCAGATTTATTGGTCTTGACGGGCAATTGTGCAATTGAGTCAATGGGTTTAGAGACATTTGGCTTTGCTGGTGGCCGTGAAGATATCTGGGAGCCAGAGCAAGATATTTATTGGGGTGCTGAACGAGCGTGGTTAGATGACCAACGGTACTCGGGTGAACGTGATCTTGAAAATCCGCTTGCAGCTGTGCAGATGGGATTGATTTATGTGAACCCAGAAGGCCCGAATGGCAACCCTGATCCTGCTGCTTCAGCAATTGATATTCGAGAGACTTTTGCTCGTATGGCGATGAATGATGAAGAAACGGTGGCTTTGGTCGCTGGTGGCCATACTTTCGGGAAATGTCACGGTGCTGGCGATGCGGATGCACATGTTGGCCCTGAACCTGAAGCCGCGGGTATTGAAGAGCAAGGCTTAGGTTGGAAGAGTAGCTTTGGAACCGGTGTCGGAGTTGATACGATTAGTAGTGGTATTGAGGGGGCATGGACTGCGAACCCGATTCAGTGGGATAACGGCTATTTTGATCTACTTTTAGGCTATGAGTGGGAATTAACAAAAAGCCCTGCTGGTGCGCATCAATGGATACCGACCGGTGGTGCAGCTAGTGATGCCGTACCTGATGCTCATGATCCTTCAAGACGCCATGCGCCTATTATGACAACGGCAGATATGGCACTTCGGGTTGATCCGGTTTATGAAGCAATTTCTCGTCGCTTTCATGAGAACCCTGATCTGTTCGCTGATGCATTTGCGCGAGCTTGGTTCAAGTTGACACATCGTGATATGGGACCACGGGCACGTTATTTAGGGAAGGAGGTGCCTGAAGAAGAAATGATATGGCAGGATCCTGTTCCTGCGGTCACGCATGATTTAGTTGATGAGCAAGATATAGTTGATATCAAAGCAGGTATTGCTGCTTCCGGATTAACGGTATCGCAACTTGTTTCAACCGCGTGGGCATCTGCATCGACATTTCGTGGTTCCGATATGAGAGGAGGGGCCAACGGGGCACGTGTTCGTCTTGCACCTCAGAAAGATTGGGAGGCGAATAACCCTGATCAGTTAGCAACAGTTTTAAATGTGTTGGAAGCGATTCAACAGGCTTATAACCGTGCTGCCGATGATGGCAAAGCGATATCATTAGCGGATGTGATTGTATTAGCTGGTGGTGTGGGCATTGAGCTTGCTGCAAGACAAATGGGTAGTGAAGTTGTCGTGCCATTTACGCCGGGACGGACTGATGCAACACAAGACCAGACAGATGTTGAATCAGTCGGTGTACTTGAGCCTGAAGCGGATGGTTTCCGTAATTATATGAAAGCCAAATACAGGGTATCGGCAGAAGAGATGTTGGTTGATAAAGCACAGTTATTGACGTTGACAGCACCTGAGATGACGGTATTAGTTGGCGGACTACGTGTTTTGAATACGAATGTTGGTCAGTCTCAGCATGGTGTGTTCACGCATAGACCTGAAACATTAACGAATGATTTCTTTGTCAATTTACTTGATATGGCAACGACATGGAAAGCGGTATCGCAAGATGATGATGTGTTTGAAGGTCGTGATAGAGCAACAGGTCAGCTTAAATGGATTGGCTCGCGTGTTGATTTAATTTTTGGCTCTAATTCTCAGCTTCGTGCTTTGGCCGAAGTGTATGGTTGTGAAGATTCACAGCCACGATTTGAGAAAGACTTTGTTACTGCATGGGTCAAAGTGATGGAGTTGGATCGCTTTGATTTAGCTTAGGCGCGCGCTTTTTCACCATTTAGTGATTTTAAAGCCCAACCTTTTTATGAAGGGTTGGGCTTTTTATTGTATTTAGGCTAACTATTTTGTAATTGATCTTTAGTGAGGGTGGCTAAGATTTTTTGCATATCTTCTGGCATGTCAACTTGCCAAGAGACGTCTTGCTCTGTTCTTGGATGAACAAAGCCGAGCAAACCAGCATGTAAGGCTTGTCGTTTAAAAGCCTGCAATGCTTGTTGGCATTCTTCCGTTGCCCCTTTTGGTAATCGTAATCTACCTCCGTATGCAGGATCGCCTAATAGGGGATAACGGATATGGGCCATATGAACTCGAATTTGATGGGTACGGCCTGTTTCTAATTTACAGCGAATATGCGTATGGGCACGAAAGCGTTGATCAACACGGTAATGTGTAACTGCAGGCTTCCCTGAGCCAATCACAGTCATCCGCTTTCGTTCTATTGGGTGACGGCCGACGGGTTCGTCGACTGTACCACCGGCTGTCATTACACCCATGGCGATGGCTTGGTATTCTCGTTGTACTGTCCGTTCTTGCAGTTGTGAAACTAGGCTATTATGCGCTTGTAAGGTTTTGGCGATCATTAATAGGCCTGTGGTGCCTTTATCAATACGATGCACAATGCCGGCTCTTGGGATAGCTTCTAGTTCTGGCACATGATGGAGGAGAGCATTGAGTAAGGTCCCTTGATGATTACCAGCACCGGGGTGAACGACCATGCCGGCGGGTTTGTTGATAAGAAGGACATCTTGGTCTTCATGAATGATATCAAGTTGAATCGCTTCGGCGGTCCAGCTTTCATCAATGATTTCAATTTCGGCATTAATCTCGATGCGTTCCCCGCCAATTACTTTATCTCTAGGCTTTAGGATGTGTTGATCGACATGAACGTGACCGGCTTTTATCCATTTGGTAATTTGGCCCCTAGAGTAATCTGAAAATAATTGGGCGAGGGCTTGGTCAAGTCGGAGACCGGCACAGTCATCTGGAATTGTACCTTGTAATTCTAATTTGTTTGTCATGATATTTTGGAAAAATAAAACAGGAAAAGAGTATAGCTCAGACGGAGAGTTGGGGTTGGATTGTCTTTGTCTTAATGCGCTAATCACTTGTTTGAACAGCTATTTCTCGTCGCCTGTTGTAGTTTTGATACAGATTGTGACGGCCGATAGATATGGCTCTTTAAGTATTGCATTTTTAATAATATGCTGATAGGGTGACAAATCAGTTGATTTTGTAATCAACCGAAGGCTGCATGACCTATGACGGTTTGCTGTCTATGTCTAAATTAAAACGAAGTGAGTTTTTATGTCTGAGCGTGTAGTTGGAAGTGTCAAATGGTTTGACGCAGCAAAAGGTTTTGGTTTTTTAGAACGTGAGGGTGGCGATGATGTTTTTGTCCATTTTCGTGCAATTCAAGGTGATGGATTCAAAACCTTAGATGAAGGCCAACAAGTAGAGTTCACTGTCACGAAAGGTGATAAGGGCTGGCAAGCAGAAGATGTAGTAGCCGTTACCAGCTAGTTCGTCCCATTGCTTGGCTGACATGAAGGGCAATAATAGGTTGCCCTTTGAGTTTCTTTATAATGTTCAATTTTGTTTCCGCAACGGAGACAAGCTTCGTCTTTACGCCCGTAGACATTGAGTTGCTGTGCAAAATAGCCTGGTTTACCATCACTTTTAGTAAAATCTTTTAAGCTCGTCCCGCCGGCTTTGATGGCTTTATTGAGTACACTTTTAATCTGTTCTGATAATTCTTTACACTGACGTTTGGTTAAATTCTGTGCGATGGTTTTAGGATAAATCTTCGATAGAAATAGACTTTCATTGGCATAAATATTCCCGACACCCACAACGATCTGACCGTTCATGATGAAGGTTTTGACACTACATCGTTTGGTTTGTGCCTGCTGGTATAGGTATTCTGCATCAAAACCTTTTAATAAGGGTTCTGGTCCGAGGTGGGCAATAAGCTTATGTTCTTTAATGGCTTTATCTGTCCATAAAATGGCACCAAAACGACGGGGATCGGTGTAGCGCAGTAGGTAGCCATTATCGAGTGTTATATCGACATGGTCATGTTTTTCAGGGTTACGCTGTTCGATTTTCTCTAATATTCTTAAACTACCCGACATACCCAGATGGATCATTAAGGTGCCAGTATCGCATTGAATTAGGAGATATTTTGCTCTACGTTTAACAGTGTGGATAGTTTGTCGTGTGAGTATTTCTGCCAGCTCAGTGTCAATAGGCCAACGTAGTGAATGATTTCGGACAATAACGTGCGTGATTGTTGCTTTTTCTAGGTAAGGTTGAATACCTTTGCGGGTAGTCTCGACTTCAGGTAACTCAGGCATTGGCTTACTCTTACGTTATTGATCTTGTGTTGGTAATAATAATGTTTGGGCTAAGGCTTTTGGAAATTGATAGGCAAGTTTTGTTTTTTCATCGACGATAAAAAAACTTGTGTCATCAAGGTGTAAGTTTAGTTTCATGTCATCTAACTGATTATTAATAGTTAACTGAACTTGAAAAGGCGAAGGCTTAAATTTTGAAGCAATGGTATTGAGTGGTAGCACTTGTAATGCTCGGGCATGATTCCAGTTATCAATAAGCTCTACCAATTTATCCATGGCGATGTCTTGTTCAGTTTGCCATTGGCCCTTCACGAGATTGATTGTGATTGTCTGTTTTGAGAGCATTCCCTCATCGTAAAGCGGCAGTTTTATTGAAGTAATCTTTTGTTCTTTCAGGATTAAGCGGTTATCAATAAAGCTGCTAGCATTAGTATTAAGTAGCGGGCTGACAGTGTCTTCTAGCAGATAGATGATGCCATTATGTAAGACATAGCGCTGTTGACTTATAGGCTCAATATTGCCAAAGATAAATTTTTTCTGTCCTAATGTCAGGCTTGTACTGTCGCCAGTTAAACCAAAGTGGCTAAGGTCTTGACCTTCAGTGGTGGTTTGTTGTCGATCTGTCTTTATTGTTAATAGTGATAATAACAAGTTAACTCTTGTCGTGTTAGCGCGAGCAGCTAATGGGGCAGAGAGCTGCCATTGTCCAGCTGTTTTATTGAGGATAATATTTTCTCGGCTGGCTTGTGAAATGACGATATATTCAACAGCCTTATTATCGGTATGGGTTAATTGATTGTTTGGGTCGTTAGAGTCTGAACTGATGTTGTTAAACCAGTACAGGCCGATTAGTAGGAAGATTAAGCCAAGATTGATGAAGTAGCTTGTTTTCATTGTTTACGGCGATACCACCAGAGGCTGAGTCCAATGATCAGTAGTGTTGACGGTACTACGACAAGAAAGCCAAGGCCAATGAAGAGAGCGGCCATTTTGTCTAGTTCTAGCTGTTTATCAACGGTTGTCTTGGCGGGGATAACGATGAGATTATCGTCTTCAGTTAACCAATTAACAACGGCTAGCCCGAGTTCTAAATTAGCAGCGTTACCGATAAAGCTATTCGATAAAAAGTCGCCATCGCCAATGACGACAATGCGTTGTTGTTTGTCTTTCCCCGATGGGCTAGATGTCAGTAAATAACCAAGGTTAAGCGGCCCTGCGGTGTCCATGCCTTCTTGAAACTGTGCTTTTAAGCTAGGAACAATGTCACTCCAAACATTAGTGGGTGTGGAGAGCAATGCTTGATATTGCCAAGGACTTTGTCCGTTTCTCGGCTCGATGGCGACGGCTTTGGGGAAAAGCGTGACACTTGATGTAGCTTGCCCGATAGGATGGTTGGCGTAATCTGTCACTAAGGCAAAATGCGGATCAGGAATGCCGAGTGCAGCAGCATTGGGGTCGATTACGGTTCCTGGAATCATGTCGAGTCCGAGGTATTCGGCCAATGATACGAGCGGTGGGCTATCACTTGGTTCCGTTAGCCAAAGTAGGTTTCCACCTGTATCGAGGTAGTCTTTCAGAATAGCAATCTCACCTGGCAACCAAGGTTTTTCTGAGCTGGCAATGATCACGGCGGCTGTATTCCGTGGTATTTGCTGATGCTCGACTAAGTTGAGTGTTTTGGTTTTGAAGCCTTTTTGTTTTAGCGTACTGGTCCATGTGCTTAGATTAAAATTGGCCTGGTGGTCGGGTCTACGTTCGCCATGCCCTTCAATAAAAACGAGCCATTTGTCTTGTTCTCTTGAGACAGAAATAAGGGCATTGGTGAGTGATTGCTCTGATAAATCAAAGACACGTTTTTGCTGGTTACCCAGAGAGACGACCATTTCTCCCTGTTGCTGGATGTTGAGCTCACGCACGATTTCAGGTGAAAAGTCTGGATCGATATAATGGATGGTGAGTGTTGGCTGATGTTTTTTATAACGGTTTAATAACGTGGTTAGTACAGGTTTATATTCACTGTTGCTACTAACAAAAGCTTGAATAGTAATAGGCTTGTCGAGCTGTTTTAGAAAGGCCGTTGTTGTTTCAGATAAGCTGTGGCGCTGACTACTTGTCCAGTCCATTTGACTATTGGTTTTGAGTGAAAGCTGGGCGAGTAAGATAACGAGGCCAATCATGAGCAGGTAGAACACAGCACTTTGTATTTTTAGTTGACGATGGGTTTTAGTATTTATTTTCATGCTAACTGAGACGTTCTGCGTTGATACGGTGAATGGTTAGCGTCAGGAAAAACATGATGATTATGCCGTAATAAGCGATATCTTTGCTCTGGATATCTCCTTGAAGAATGGGCTGGAAATGGCTTAATAATGACAACCAACTGAGTAAAGTTGATTCACCGGTATTACCTGCCCAGTCAATAATCCAAAGTAGAAATAATAAGCTAAAGGTGCTGATGGCAGCAATCGTTGGCTGTTTGGTTAATGAAGACAAAAATAGGCCAATCGCTGTAAAGCTTGCGACTAAGAGGAGAAGGCCAAATAATCCTGATGCTAGGGCTGTGAAATCCAGAGTCGTACCTGCGGATAGTGAAAGTGGCATGAAGGTGATTAAGATAAGTAAAATCAAGAAGAACCCAAGTGTTCCAAAGTATTTTCCTAATATGATCTGTGTGGCTGATAGGGGTGCAGAGAGTAATAAAGGGAAGCTCTCATTGCGTCGTTCTTCTGCAATTAAACGCATCGTAATGAGTGGTGTTAATAATAATAAGATGGTCGCTGCATTATTAAACAAGGGTAAGACGACGAGTTCAGTGACACCCGGTGCACCTGGGATAGCAGCGATTTTGCCTTGAATTTGCATGAAATAATCAATATGGGTCAAGAACAAATAGGCAAGGATAAGTTGGCTTAATGCCAGGATAAGCCAAGCTAGAGGCGATAAAAACAGCCGGTACAATTCATGGCGAGCTAAGGAGAGCATTAAACTTTATCTCCTTTCTGCTCGTCTTCTTGTCGAATGATATTCATAAAAACATCTTCTAGAGAATGTTGTTCTGGGCTAAGCGATGTGAGTTGCCATTGTTGTGTAATGGCTGACTTGAGCAGAGCTTGAGTTGGGTTATGTTCGGGCTGGTATTGTATTTTAAAACGAGAGTCGGATAATGCCGTGACGATATTAACGCCGTGTAACTGTTCTAATATTTCAAGACTGGGTGCTGATTCAAGGGTCACGAGTAAACTTGATGATTTCATTTGCTGCTGTAAAGCTTGTGTTGTGTCGTTGAAAACCAATGACCCTTGGTTAATGATTTTGACGCGATCACAGAGCATTTCTACTTCCGGTAGGATGTGGGTAGATAAAATGACACTGTGCTCTTGAGCAATCTCTTTGATGAGCTTGCGAATTTCTCTTATTTGGATAGGATCTAGGCCAGATGTGGGTTCATCTAGAATAATGACGGCTGGCGAATGAACGATGGCTTGAGCAATGCCTACCCGCTGTTGGTATCCTTTTGATAAGTTACTGATGAGGCGCTTTTTCACATTACCAAGGCCGCAGCGTTCAATCGCTGTTTCAACAGCTTGTTTTCTTCTATTCGATGGTATTTGGTTTATTCTGGCACAGAATGGCAGGAATTCGATGACGGAGAGTTCTTTATAGAGCGGCGGTTGTTCGGGGAGGTAGCCGATATGTGTTTTGGCTTGTTTGGGCTGACTGAGCAGATCATAACCATTAATGGTTATTTCACCTTCACTCGGCGCTAGATTGCCACTTAACATTTTCATACTTGTGCTTTTCCCCGCACCATTTGGGCCAAGAAAACCGAGGACTTCCCCTTTATAAACCTCGAAGTCGAGTTGGTTGACCGCCAGTTGAGGGCCGTAGGATCGTGAAAGTGATTTGGCAGAAAGTAGCGGTGATGTCACGGTTTATTTGATAGTTTCTAGCGAATGGTTAGCCCACTCTGTTGCGGAGAGGAATGCTTGGTTAATTTCTGGAATGCTAAGAGAACTTGGCATAACAGTCAAAGAGCCACGCTCATGCGTTCTTATAAACATGAGTAATTTACCCAGCGGACCTTCTGCATTTTGTAAAGCCAGTTTAAGTGTATCTGATAAGGGCAGTGGACTAAGTAATTCGGTCATGGATTTGTTAAATAGGGCATCAGTAACGGAAAAAAGTCCCAATGTAAAAGCTGTTTCCGGATCGCAATTAAAGGTAGGTGCGATGAGTTCAGCCATTTTAGCGCGTACCAGTGCTGTCGTCAGTAATTCACTGGGTGGCGATGTATTGATGTTTGAAAAAGCAATAATAGTAGCCCAAGACTTAATGGCATCAAGGCCTAAATAAATAACGGCTCGTCTTAAAGATTCGATCCGGTTTGGTAAAGAAAATGCGGCAGAATTAAGGCAGCGCATGAGTTTAAAGCTGAGTGAAACATCATGTTTAACGAGGTCTTCAACTTCTTCAATAGTGATGCCTGGTCGTTGTAGTTCAGTCAACAGACGCAGCGAAGCCATTTTATTTTCAGGTAAGGGCTTATCATCTATAATAGTTGGCTTACAGAAGAAATAACCCTGATAGTAGTCGAAACCAAGCTGCTTGCATTGTTTGAATTGGGCCTCTGTTGCAACTTTTTCAGCAAGTAATTTAACGTTAAATTGCTTAAGTATTTTGACGTGTTCTGCTAGTTCTTTCTCAGATAAGGCGAGTAAATCAATCTTGATGATATTGGCAACATTGACCAAAGGTTTTAAGTCTTCATGATAGATGAAATCATCGAGTGCGATTGTGTAGCCTTGTTCAGCGAAACTCTTAACTGACTCAACAATATCATCGGTTATTTCGATGTCTTCGAGGACTTCTAACACCACGTTTTCGTGGTCAAAAGGAAGCGGGATTTCGCCTGTTAAGAAGGAGCGAGTTAGATTAATGAAACCGAGTTTACCACCTAAAACGCGTTCAATACCAAACTCTAAGAAGGCATGGTTTATCACTTGGCTTGTTGCTCTGTCACCATTGAAATCATCGACGCCAGACTCATTAGTTTGATCATAACGAAACAATAACTCATAAGCAAAAAGTGACAGGTTGTTGTCAAAAATAGGCTGTCTGGCAAGAAAAATCGAGTTAGCTAAATTATCAGGTGACATGTCTACTCACTTACGATTCCAAAAATTACCTTTTAAGCCGGTATCATAGCAACTAATAGGTATAAAAAAACCTGCACTAGGCAGGTTTTTTCAATTATTCGATGTCTGAAGTTAATTATTTGATTTTAGCTTCTTTATACATGACATGTTTGCGAACAACAGGATCAAACTTTTTCATTTCCAGTTTTTCTGGCATGGTACGTTTGTTCTTATCTGTTGTGTAGTAGTGGCCTGTGCCAGCTGATGAAACTAATTTGATTTTATCGCGCATGTTCTATTCTCCTAGACTTTTTCGCCGCGGGCACGGATATCAGTTAAGACGGTATCGATGCCTTTTTTATCAATGATACGAAGACCATGATTACTGACTTTTAACTTAACCCAACGGTTTTCTGACTCAACCCAAAAACGGTGAGGGTGAAGGTTAGGAAGAAAGCGACGACGTGTTTTGTTATGGGCGTGAGAAACGTTGTTACCGCTCATAGGGCGTTTACCCGTTACCTGACATACTCTGGCCATTTTAGAACCTGCTCCTGATGAACTTTTTAACTATATAAAAGGGACGTACCTGACGGCCCATCTGAAACTACAAAGCCGAACTTTATATCATATATAAAACGTGATGTGTAATTGAATTATGTTTATGCTGGTGCAAGTAGTATGCTGTCTATCTTTTCGCGTAAGTGTTCAAAATTGAGTGTACCTATTTTGCGCATGACAATTTCGCCATTTGGCGCAATTAGGAAGTGGGTTGGGGTGACTCGGACGCGGTTAAAAGCGGTTGCAATTTCGTCATTCTGATCCCATGTGAGGGTGTAAGGTAATTGACGCTGTTGTCGCATGGCATTGATATGTTCAGGAGTGTCATGTGACATTGCAACGCCAATCATGGCTAAACCTTTGTCGGCATAGTCACGATAAAGGGCATTAAGCTCTGGCATTTCTTGCACACACCCGGGGCAATCTGTTGCCCAAAAAATCATTAGGATTGGTTGGTTAGCATAGTTGGATAGACTATGTTGTTTACCATCAACATCACTGAAGCTGATGTCGGGTGCAGGTTGAGTATTGTTACTTTTTACCCATGTAATGGCGAATAACAAGCCGGATAGAATGATGACAAAAAGCAATGGTTTTTTAAGCGATGTCATGGTTGGTTACCCTTGTTAGTCAATAGTCAGGGTATGACATTTAATGATGTACATAAGTGCCATTCCTTGTGTTGTTTTATTTGAAATTATCTGGTGTTTGTTGATGCCAATCAGTGGCTTGCTGATAACGATGCGCGACATTGAGTAAGCGCGCTTCATCGAAATAGTTACCAATAATTTGTAGTCCAACAGGTAAGCCATCAACGAAACCAGCAGGGATTGACATGCCGGGTAATCCCGCTAAATTAGTGCTGATGGTATAGATATCAGCAAGATACATAGCGACAGGATCATCTGTTTTGTCTCCGAGCTTGAAGGCTGTAGTGGGTGCTGTTGGTCCCATTATGACATCGACATCATTGAATGCCTGTTTGAAGTCATCACTTATCAATCGACGGCATTGTTGGGCTTTTAAGTAATAAGCATCGTAATAGCCGGCGGATAAGGCGTAAGTACCAATCATGATGCGACGTTTGACTTCTTCACCGAAACCTTCACCACGAGATCGTTGGTATAGGTCGAGTAAATCCTTGGGATCCTTGCAGCGATGCCCGAAGCGAACCCCATCCATTCTGGATAAGTTTGATGAGCACTCTGCTGGAGCAACGACGTAATAAGTTGGCACAGCTAAACTGGTATTAGGCAGTGTAATTTCTTTTATAGTGGCGCCAAGAGATTCGTAAGTTTTGATCGCGGTCTCAATTACGCTAGCAACTTGAGGGTCTAAACCTTCGCTAAAATATTCTTTAGGGAGGCCAATTTTAAGTCCTTCAATGGCATCATTAAGGGAAGCTGAATAATCTGGCACAGTTTGTTCTACGCTGGTTGAATCACGGGGATCAAATCCAGCCATTTCATTGAGTAAGAGCGCAGCATCTTCAGCACTGTGGGCCATGGGTCCGGCTTGATCTAGGCTGGATGCAAAAGCGATCATGCCGTAACGTGAGATACGGCCATAGGTTGGTTTTAAGCCTGTGAGGTTACATAGTGAAGCGGGTTGGCGTATCGAACCGCCTGTGTCAGTTCCCGTGGCGATAGGCGCTAATCTTGCTGCGACAGCTGCGGCTGAACCTCCTGATGAACCGCCTGGGACACATTGTTTATCCCAGGGGTTTTGTACTTGACCGTAAAAACTGGTTTCGTTGGATGAGCCCATGGCGAATTCATCCATATTGGTTTTGCCCAATGTGACCATGCCAGCTGCGTTTGTTTTTTCGACAACTGTGGCGTTATAGGGTGCAATAAAATTATCTAGCATTTTTGAGGCACAGCTAGTACGTATGCCTTGAGTGCAAAAGATATCTTTGTGAGCGAGTGGGATTCCGGTCAGTTTACCTGCTGTCTTTTGCTGTAGTTGTACATCGGCATTGCGTGCTTGTTTTAGTGCATGTTCTTCGGCTACGGTAATGAAAGCATTAAGCTCGCCGTTGTAGGTATTGATTCGGTCAAGATAATGCTGTGTTAGTTCTACACTACTGATGTCACCATTGTGTAAGGCAGCCGATAATTCTGAAAGTGTTTTTGTATGCATGATTTACCTGTTATTCGATAACTTGTGGGACCAGGTAAACACCTGTTTCAGTTTTTGGCGCAATTGCTTGGAATTGTTCGCGCTGATCGGTTTCTGTTACTTCATCTGGCCGCAATCTTTGCACAGCGTCCAATGGATGTGCCATTGGGCTTATTCCAGTCGTATCGACGCTGCTGAGTTGCTCGACTAAACCAAAAATAGTGGTTAAGTCTCGCGCATAATCAGGGATATCATTGTCATCTATTGCTAAGCGGGCGAGATAGGCAATTTTTTCTACATCTGTTTTATCTAAACTCATTGCTGGTCCTAGTACTGATTTTTTTCACGAAAGTGTGAAGTTTAAATGATTCGCGGCTTGCTCAACAGCCCATTGCATTGATAAAGTATCTTTTTTTATATTTAAGTTTGGTTTTTGCCGATGTTTGAACGTCTCCGCGGAATGTTTTCTAATGACCTTTCGATCGATTTGGGTACAGCGAATACGCTGATTTATGTGCGTGGTCAGGGCATTGTGCTTAATGAACCTTCTGTTGTCGCTATCCGGCAAGAAAAAGGACCTGGTGGCCCGCGTTCTATTGCTGCTGTGGGTGTTGAGGCTAAGAGAATGGTAGGCCGTACTCCGGGTAATATCACGGCGATAAGACCGTTAAAAGATGGTGTGATTGCTGATTTCACTGTGACAGAAAAAATGTTGCAGCATTTTATTAAGAAAGTGCATGAGGGCCGTTTCTTTAAGCCAAGCCCGCGCGTTTTAGTCTGTGTTCCTTGCGGATCGACGCAAGTCGAACGTCGCGCAATTAGAGAATCAGCTGCGGGTGCTGGGGCGCGTGAAGTGTATTTGATTGAGGAACCAATGGCTGCTGCGATTGGTGCGGGCATGCCTGTCGAAGAGGCGAGTGGTTCCATGGTGCTGGATATTGGTGGTGGTACGACTGAAGTTGCCATTATTTCCTTGAACGGGATCGTCTACTCGGCGTCAGTTCGTATTGGTGGCGATTTATTTGATGAAGCGATTATTAATTATGTACGTCGTAATTATGGCAGTTTAATTGGTGAGTCAACCGCAGAAAAGATTAAAAAAGAGATTGGTTCTGCTTATCCTGGCAATGAAGTGAGAGAAATGGAAGTACGCGGCCGGAATTTGGCTGAAGGGATCCCACGTAGTTTTACCTTGAATAGCAATGAAATTCTTGAAGCGTTACAAGATCCATTATCGGGTATTGTTTCGGCTGTTAAGACCGCATTAGAGCAAACACCGCCAGAATTGGGCGCTGATGTTGCTGAGCGTGGGATTGTTTTGACGGGGGGCGGAGCACTGCTAAGAGACTTAGATCGCTTATTAGTCGAAGAAACCGGCTTACCGGCGATTATTGCCGAAGATCCGCTAACTTGTGTTGCACGTGGCGGTGGCCGTGCTTTGGAAATGGTCGATGAACGGGGCAATGACGTTTTTACATTTGAGTAGTACTTTGCTTTACACTATAAAGACCTTTGTAAACGGCGTTGTTTATGAAGGTTTTTTCGTTTCTGAGTATTAGGCCATTAAACCGTTATTTACAAATCGCGCTTCGCTCAATACTCGCTTAACGTTGGCATTTTTGGCCTCGTTGACGCTGTTTTTCCTAGATTCACGTTTTAACACTTTTGACGGTTTGAGAAGTCAATTAGCGACGATGATGTACCCGGTCCAATTGATTGCTTCTTTTCCTAGTGATATTGGCGACTGGACGACTGACTATTTTCAGAGCCGCGCTGATCTAAAAGAACAAAATGATTCATTGAAGGCGACGCAATTACTGAGCAGTGTTCGCTTACAGAGATTACAAGCCTTAGAGCGTGAGAATATGCGTTTGCATGAGTTGCTCGGTTCTTCATTTCGATTATCTGAACGTGTTTTGGTCGCTGAGTTATTAACGATTGATTCTGACCCTTTCTCTCAACAAGTAGTGATTAACCGCGGTGAGCGTTACGCTGTTTTTGAAGGGCAGCCTGTTTTAGATGCAAGTGGTGTGATGGGGCAAGTGATGTCGGTAAGCCGCTTTTCTAGCCGTGTTATTTTGTTGACCGATCCCAGTCATGCTATCCCGGTACAAGTAAATCGTAATGGCTTGCGCTCTATCGTTACAGGGCGAGGCTTAGCAAAACCCTTACAATTGGAACACTTGCCACATAATGCTGATATTCGAGTGGGTGATTCACTCGTGACTTCAGGACTGGGGGGGCGTTTTCCAGTTGGTTACCCTGTGGGGACAATCACTGCGATTAGCCACCCAGCTGGTAAGCCTTTTGCACGTATTCAAGTTCAACCTGCTGCTGATTTAGACACGAGTCGAGAGGTGTTATTAGTTCTAACTCGGACTGATGAGGCTAGTGATGCTCCTGATGAGTATTTAGCTGAAGCAGTCGAAGCAGTCGAAGCAGTCGAAGCAGAGGGGGCGGAATAATGGC
>Ga0233444_10002955_pt1 | contig 17270 bp, 31 predicted proteins | sample SI_124_October20_6_FD_182792 | JGI IMG/M metagenome (GOLD analysis project Ga0233444, IMG submission 182792) | Seawater microbial communities from Saanich Inlet, British Columbia, Canada - SI_124_October2016_10_MG | ecosystem: Environmental > Aquatic > Marine > Inlet | place: Canada: British...
GCTACGAGTATTTAGTGGGCGTTGAATTTCTTCAAGAACTTTCTTCTTCTGTGTTTGATCTGGGTGCATATATTTACATGCAAAGCCTATGCGTTGTGTTACCATTTTCTATATTGTCCGTCTAATTCGTGTGTGCCTGAGTTGTACCACGCCCACGCTACACAGTTGTACCATGCATAGTGTGGATGTTGTCGTAGTTGTTTGTACCATTGTTTAAATAGTATAGCACGTTTTTTAAAGTTTGTCAACTTACAAACGCCTTTTCTTGTACAAACGTTCCTTGTGTACGGTTGTTGCCTTCATCCCATCCTAATGGAGTTAACAAATCTTTTACATCATTATTAAATGGCATACTACCGCATATCATAACTTTATTCAATTCGGGCATATCATTTATTAATAACCCTTCTTCCATAAGCGTAGTTATTCGTTTACGCTCAAATGGCCATTCAGGATCTTGTGTTACTATTGGCAAATATTCGATATCTAAATCTCGTAAAAATTCGTCGTATGCAAGGAGCTCTGCTTGTTCTCTTACACTCCATAATACACGAATGTAATCAAATAGTTCATACGTTGCAGGGTCTCTTAGAAGCGATATAAACGGTGCTATGCCAGTCCCTGTAGCTAACAGCCACAAGTCGCCACCTAGTTCTAAATTAGAGTGTGTAAGAGTTCCGGTTGGCTTTTGTCCTACTTCAACTTCGTCGCCTACATTAATCTTTTGTAGTTTACTAGTTAATGGTCCGTCTGGCACTTTGATACTATAAAATTCAAGCCAGTCATCATACGGACCACTTGATATACTGTATGCTCTCATTATTGGTTTGTTCTTTTGTAGTTTTTCTGACCAGTTGTCTAACCCGATCATTACAAACTCACCTGCTGAGAATCTAAATGTGCGTGGACGTTCTGTTCTAAATTTAAATAACGTATCTGTATAATGTTCTACTTGTGTTACTTTTAGTAACATATTACCTCCAGTTTTCTTTTACCCAAGGATCATTGCAATATTCTGGATTTGGGTCTCCGTGGAATACACATACCTTACAGTCTTTTGGCGGAGTAACTAGCTCGACAGTTCGAAGTGTTCTCCTACCTCTAGGCTGATGATAATTTAGATCCTTTGTTTGTCGTATTTCCCATTTCCAGCTTAGGATCCATTCATCTGGAAATAGTTTGGCAGGATTATCAATGCTAGTCATTTCATAGAGCCAATCTTGATCCCCATGATACTTACGTTCCATTGCTTGCCTATTTTCTTTGAATTGTTGCCATAGATAATCTAACTCGCCTGTATTAAATCTGATTATACTACTGTTATACTTTTGCCAATTAGGACGCTGTTTACGTGTAAAATCTCGTATAGTACACCAGCGTTCTTTTTCCCATGTAAATAATCTATCAATGCTTCCAGATATTACTACATCAAGATCCATGTACAATACAGTACCGTCTATTGGTAATTGATTTGAAAACATATAAGGCTTACACCACCATCCTGATAACTCTTGTGGTAATGTAATAGTTCTAATATTTGGGTCAATGCCAATGGTACTATCAGTAATACAGATAAATTCAAAATCATATGAACAATAGCGTCTTACCATATTATGTAATTTGTTTACATAGTGATGCGAATACTTTGTTCCATGTTTTAGACACAGGACATAGTATTTGTTGTTTACACTTTTCTGCGGCAAAATTTGAACATCTTCTACACTTTTCTGCACCTTGTCTAAGGCTTTGCGTGTTTTGCGTTCTTCTTTAGTTTCACCTTCGACATATTTTTTGACCAAACTATGCCTCGTATATCGCTGAGTTTGCTCCGTGTTCTGCACACTCTACTCTTACACAGTAACATCTATTATCTGTTGCTTCACGTATAAGTTTGTCTGCAAAATTAAATGCGTGTTCTGCAAACTTCTCTGCACCTACACCTTCAAATACTCTAATTTCTGCCAGTCCTAAGTTTTGTAACATTAGCATAGTTTCCATCTCTGGATCTTCTGAGTCTACAGCTACTTTATGATCAAAGTGATCTTCTAACCAAGCCTTCAAAGGTTTTAGTCCACCAAAGTCTACTGCCCAGTTTTTGTTATCTAATTCGTCGCATCCAAATGTAAATGTAAACGCTAAACTGTAACCATGTAATAGATGGCAGTGTGAGTGATCTGCGTTAGGCTGTCTAAATACCGCTGATAAACCAATGTTATGCCCATAATGTTTAGTGCTGTAATGTTTTCCCATAATGTTCTCCTATTAATAAATTATGTAAGCGGCAGAGTTAGAAGGGTTGACGCTAAGTCCTTACGTATAGTATACTACAAGTTACTTATCGTGTCAACCGTTACATTAGGATAATTCCAGGCTTTAGGTAACTCCCAGTTGTCCTTTTGATATACAGTAAATTTAATTTTAGGATAGCAGTTAAACACCATACCTATTTGATGTATCCAATAACTAGGGTCTACTGCTCGTTTGTCTGCGTTATCATAATTAGGAGTGTCTTTGTACACATTGTTTACTTTTTTATTATCACTGTGTAAATCAAACCCAATTAAATTAACATAACGTTCTTTTGCATATTTTGCTGCAATAAGTACAGCATATGGACCACTGCCCCATTGAAAGGGTTCGTCCCATCTTTCTGTACCTTCGTATGGTAGTTGCGGAACTACTCGTATTCTTTGATTATTTTTGTATGCATCGATCCAATTTGATCGAGTATATACTAAACTATTATATTTACGGCCAATTGCTTCTTGCATCATTCGACGATCAACACATACTAAGTAGTCAACAAAGTAGTCACGCATAATAGCATTACACCCTACTTTAGGTCCTTGTAATTTGTCTATGTCGATTGAGGTGCGACTTTCACCGTTACCAATGGCTAACATAATTTTATTTAGCGTGGGTCTACTTTTAAGTAGATATTAGCAAATTCTTGTGATTTGTGTGTTTTAAATATCAAGTATATACATTCAAACTCACCTGTCATACTAACACGATACTCACCACCGTCTCTCATATCTTCTGGTACTTTCATATGCCAGCCATTCTCTACTCTATCACCTGGTGCTGTGTTTTGCACATAGCGTTTTGTAAATGTGTCTAAGTTATGTGAGTGTGAACCGTCTGTTGCGTGTGCTACGCCATATGCGGCTGTGCTGTTACACTGATACTTCTTTGAGCCTACCATATAGAACTCTATGTCTTGATCTTCTTCAATTGGGTTGTTTACTACGCTAATTTCTGTATCAGTAAATACAAATGCGTTATCAAAACTCATATACATTATCCCTAAAGTAATAATTGTAACCATACTCAAACCACTGATTACATTAAGCATAGCTTTAATATACATATATCGTTTTAAACTATTGTTCATTTTTTAATGCCTCGACTTCCGTTTTTACTTCTATAAATTCGTTTCTCACATCTAGTAAATTATTACTTGCTCTATTAAGTGTGCGTATCAAATGTCTTATAGTGTATATAGTCCAGAACCACCAAGTTACCGCGGTAACAGCGAACAGCCCAAGTCCTAAATAGAAGGCTGTATCGAATGATATATATCCAGTGGATATTAGTATTATTGATATTATTAAAAATACAGTTGGGGTTATTCTAGCAAAAACGTCCCATTTCTCTACTTGTATTTCAATTTTTTTATCTCGCTTTAGATCGAGTTGTTCTTGTTCTTTATCTATCATTTATTTCTTTTCTGCCTTTTGTTATCGGAGGCTCGTGGCGAACTCCGTCCAAGTTATTTAACAATAATTTTAAGTGAAATTAGTGTGCAGATTATGAAGAGATTGAACCGAAAGTTTTCCACTCGCCTGGCGTTCCGGTTTTAATGCATACCCATCCAACATGCCCAGTCGGACTTGGTTCGCTGTTCCAAACAATATCGCCTTTGTTATAATGACCGGAGCCTGGCATACTATCAGCTACTTCAAATTTCTTATTTTGAAATCTTACAGGTCCAGCTGTTGTAATATCAGCATCTTCGGTAAAGTTAGTTACTCCTACTCCTATCTTTCCTTTAAAGATAGCTTTATTACGGACAATTAGTGTTCCTGTTTGAGTTACAGTTAACCGTTCGGTATTGTCAGTAATAATGTTGACAGAGGTATTTGTATATGCACCGATAACAAATTCGTTTTCATTATTGCTGTCAACAATAAATTCGTTATCAAAATTTTCAATTGCTAGTACACCGTTGGGCTCGTCTGTACCAATTCCAAGTCTTTGCATACTTGCATCATACATTAAAAAGTCATCTACATTTAGAGGACCTTCTACATTTAGAGTTGATAAAGTGCCAAGAGTGCGTAAACTACTATTTACTACGCTAGTACCAAGTGTAGTATTGTTTAGTACTTCTTGCTGTCCAACCATAAAGTGCTTGTCAGCTGCAACTTCAATACTTTCAGTTGAGAAAAATCTATCTGGACGCTGTTGTAATACAAACTGTTTAGTATACTCGCCTCCGGGCCATATTAGTCCTTTACCATACGCAACATCGCCGTTGTCGTTAGTAAAAGATAATGGTTCAGAACGTTTGTTACGGACATCTGCTTGTATTTCATCAACATACAATTTTGTAGCGTGTATTTCGCCACTTACATTTAAATTTCCATCAACACTTACAGGACCTTTTAACGTATTAGCATGTACAACATTTATGTGAACACCGTCTTCTTCAACTCTAAGAATTTGCGTTGTAGCATTATCTTGTATACCTTGACTAGAGAACTGTGTGATTCTCCCGCCATGGATTTTGTTACCGCTAAGTTCTCTATCGGTAATTTCAACCCTAGGTACAGGTTTATTTTGTAATTCTTCTATTGCTTGTGCAACATTTTGTAAACTATCACGTATTGTCATCTGAGGTTCCTGTTCGTTATACAGTATTTATCAGACTACCTTGAGAAGTACTGTATCAGGATTGCATCGTCCATTTAATTTTGTATCTGTAGTTGCAATTTCATCCATAAACTTACGCAATGCTACTTTACCAGAGTTTTTAAACTCTTTAAGTTGATCTGCTGGCTTGCGTAGCGTCTTTTGTATACTTGTGTTTTCATCAAAACCAATGATAGTTGTACCTTTAACACTTAGACCTGTGCCATCTCTACCAAGTCCTTTTGGATCAACATTACTTGCAATGTACTTGCCTAGCTTACGTGACTTAACATTAAATACCCAAAGCTCGGTTGCCCCTACAATAAGTGTAGGATCAATTGATGCAAGTGAATATTTAGGATCTGCTTTGCTAAACTTCAGCTTCTCTACTACCTTAGTTGCTGAACGTTGCTTAGGCTTACGTGGCTTACGTGTTGCTTTTGCTTGATCAATAATAAAGTCTAGTTCGGCATTAATTGCATCAACTGCTTTACGTTTTTTTGCAATGTCTGCTTTCTTTAAATGTGAATACCCTTCTTTTAATTGATCCCAAAGATCAGCGTCTAATTCACTCATCTTAGCCAACTGTCCTTTTGTTGGCATTCTTTCTAGATCGTCAAAATCAGTTAATTCCATTTCCCACATTGTACGCATTTTACGAGCGTGTGCTTGAGTAGGTTGTACTTTTTTAAGATGTGCTTTAAGATCGAATCCATTCGGATCAAATGACTTTGGGTCATCTACCCAACCATCTAGCCATTCGTCAATACCTTCGGACATTGCTATTGCTTGATCCCGAATACGTTCTTGGATAGTTGGCACATACTTCTTGCCTTCTACCTTTTCAACTTCTTGTTTTACTTCAACTACTTCTTTACCAACTTTAATTGCAAACGCAACTTTTTCTTTTAAGAAGCGTTCAACACCACAAGTTAGTTCTCCACCAGTACCTGGCAAGCTCACCCAATGATCTGCTTCTTTCTTGTTTAGCCTAGGAGCACCTTTAATATCCATACGTGCTACTATACCTGCTGTTATACTCAATGCACTGTTAGGAGCGTTCTTTACTGCCTTGATGTCATCTTTAGTATAACCGTTTGCTTCCATCCACACAGGAACATTGCCATACAAGTCTGCAGGTTTAAAGTGTTCGTAGTACCACGAGTGTGTATGTCTACGATGCTTATGGATTGCTTCACCAGTCCACTCTTCCCAACCTTCCCAACTTGGCTCTTTGAGCTTGGCTCCTCGTTGTAGACGGGGTGCCGCCCTAGGCTTCTTCTTTTTTACTTTTGGCATTGCCATTGGATGTCTCCTAAACGCTAATATTTCTCTAGTATATAGCCGTAGTTATCAAATGTCAAGACTTTTTTATCCTCAGTCTCTAAATTCCAAATAACTATATTAGATTTTTTCGCCTACTTCAAATCCTCTAAATGTTTTAAAACGTGGAAAGCGTAAACTGTATGTGCCGTCTTGATTTTGTGTTACTGCGTCTGCTCTTACTTCTACTAGTTGCCCAATAACATCGCTACGAAGAGTCCAAAACTGATCACGGTTAGCATCGCTAAAGCCGCTACCAACGTTAACCCTAACCATTCTTCCATCGTCCGTCCCTTCGCATACAACAGCGCCGAGTTTACCTTCATTTCTACCTGTTCCTTCTTCAACATCTACAACCTCCAAAGTTACTTCAATAAATGGCTTTGCTTTAAGCCAAGCGTGAGTACGTTTACACTCATAAGGAGCATCAACGTCCTTAATCATAACACCTTCGTAACCACCGTCTACAGCCGCTTTATTTAACGCTACAAAGCGTTCTTGTCCTTCTGGTGTGTCCAAGTCAACATCTTCCCAATCCAACGCTTGTACGTGCGCTAAGACGTCTTGATGATCACGTACCCAATGGTTAGTAATAAGGCTCCTAAAGCTCTGTGGCTTATCCCAAGATCCGTTTTGGAAACAACCTAATGGAATAGTATCAAACAAGTGTAGTACAGCATCAGTTGATTGCTTACCGTCTTTGCGATGTACTTGCTTCATTAAGTCTTGGAAGTTAGCACTCATTACTTCTCCGTCTAATACGAGCGGATAAGGTACAGGGTGATCTTTAATTACAGCTTCAATCTCTGCAATGATGTGTCCAAAGTTATGAAACTGTTTACCATTACGACTAAACATTTCTACTTTGTCGCCTTGGATAATAGTAATAACACGAACACCATCTAGTTTGATTTCTATCTGTTTCTTACCAACCATTTTCTTTTCGTGGTTAGCTGAGTCGTGTGCAAGTGAACAAGTAAACGTAGGTATGCTATACTTGCCGTCGAACTTTTTAGCAACTTTGTTTATTGTTTTCTCACTCACACCACAACGCAAATCTTTGATTAAAATTCTACGATAGAATCCATTCCACTGCTCAACAGTAGCAACACTCATTACCAATTCAATAGCATCACGTGCCGCGTGGCCTGTAAGCTCTCTATTGATAAGTTGATTAGCAAGTACTTTGAAATCTCTCCAAATAAGACCTTGTCCACGCTCAGGTGTTTCTACACGCTCTGGTACTTGCTTAACACCAAATGTTATAAGTGGGTCAAGTGCCATTGTAACACCTTCAAAAAATTCATCTAATCCTTCGCCCATTGCGCCGAATATAATTGTTTCTTTTTCTAGTCGACCGTTGTGATCTTCTAAACGCTTAATAATGTCTTGTGGTTGTGTTCTCATAGTTGTTTGCCTTCTGTGCCTGTTATTGTGTGCATTTTAGTTAGTATAGCATCAACATCTGATTCTGTCAAGAAGCCTTTTACTGAGTCACCAGGTGAAGTAATGCCCGGAAGTTCTACTTGATTACCTTCGCTGAATACAGCAATTTCATACAAGCCTTTTCTGTTGCCATATGAAATTTCGTTTTGTACGATACTTACCATGAATCCGCTAAACTTTACTTTTGCTTGTACACCTAATGGTGTTATAGTTTTTTTCATATTTAAATTTGCTATTTTCATCTATCCGTCCCAATCTAATTTGATATGTTTAGGTCTTTTACTTTTAGTTTTATCTTTAAATTTCTTTGGACGGTACGGACCATCTAAGTCCCGTACTGCCTTCGCAACCCAGTTACGTTGTTTTGGTGCTTGAGGGCGTCTAGTACTTTTAGCCATCACGCCCTCAAGTCCTCGATGTCTACTGGAGTGTAGTTGATCTGCTCAACACAAACGCACTTGTATGGTCCTTCGGGTGAAGGGTTAGTGTGTATGTGTCCGTGAACGTTTAACTTTGGCTCTTTAAACCTGTGTGCTTCAGCAAGTGTGCTTTCATGCAACGGAGTGTGAGTAAAGATAAAGCCCGGCATGTCGATCCACAATTGAATGTCTTTGAAGAACGGAGCAAGGTGTTTTACATTGTCGTGATTACCAATAACAAGTCTTTTCTTGCCAGGTAACTTTGCAAAGTTTGCAGTCAACCAGTCTACTTTGTCCATACCAAAAAGAACATCACCACAGTGGATAACAGTATCTTCTGGACTAACAACGCTCGCCCAGTTATCCATCATTGCTTCGTTCATTTGATCTACGTTATCAAACTCACGACATGGCTTACCAAGGTAGTCTTTAAACTCCAAGATGTTTGCGTGATTAAAGTGAGTATCACTTATTACGAAAGTCTTTGCCATTGCCTTGTGCCCTTGTGTGCCTTAATTTATACAACTATTATAGCACCTTCTGTGCTGTTGTCAACCATTAAATTGGCATAGGTGCTCAGATTCGAACTGAGAGTTGGTGGTTTGGAATCACCCGTGTTGCCGTTAACACTACACCCATAAAAAAAGCCCCTAATGAATTAACACTAGGGGCTTGCTTAAAATAACTTTTTAAAAAGTCACGTCAAGACATACCCCCGATTGGTGGCCAACAAGTAATATATGTTGTGTTAGTCTTGAACATGTAGTTATTCCTTATCTCTTATTATGTATTTATAATACACTCTTTATTTTGTTGTGTCAACCTCTAATGTGTCTGCTCTGCCTTTTTTTCCGCAGTGTGGACAATGAAAGGTTGTTCGTTCAATGCAATACTTCTCTTCCATAGTAGCGAATGTAAACCAGCCCTTGCATGAAGCGCAGGTTAAATGCCATATAATTTCTTTTACCGCATTAAACATTATGTTTGTATTTAGTTTACAATTGTATTACTCATGTTCACCACCAACACCGCGAGAGTTAATTACATTATCACGTACAAACATTTTTGGATTGCGCTTTGCTGTTTCAAATGTTGCTACTGTTACTGCAATTGCGGCCAATAGTAATACGTGTAGGAGCATACTTACAACACCTGCCCACATACTGCCAACAATAATAGCAAACACAATACACCACATCCATGCAAGTACTTGCATAATCATATGTCGTGTGCTGAAGTCTGGAATTGCACTCAATGGATTCTTTTCGTGATCCATTACTACATTCCAACAATTATATACCCATTCTCTCATTGATATTACCTTTCTAAATATTACCTTTGTAGGATAGTGAGCGTCAACATCATCACGATACTCTATTGCATCGTTAACGTCATGAAACTCTTGTGACACCTTGCGGTCTTTAAAGTATGCCGTAACTTTGTACATTGATTAGTTGCTCTCTATTGTTTCGCTTATATACTATATTAGCATATTTAACGAAACATGTCAACCTTTTTATTGGCTGGGAAGGTAGGATTCGAACCTACAATCTGCACTACCAAAAAGTGATGCATTGCCGTTATGCTACTTCCCATTATTTGGTGCCGCAACCAAGATTCGAACTCGGGACCTACTGATTACAAATCAGTTGCTCTACCAACTGAGCTATTGCGGCGTTATCTTTTTACTCTACAGATCGGACAAAAGTCGTTATTGTCTAGTTCAAATTTACATTCTGGACATTTGTTTACCATACTGTACTTATGATTCAGTACTGTTACGCATTAATGTTCTGAGTTCGTCTTCAGGTGACATTTCTTCAACAATTTCTTCTTCCTCTTCAAGCTCAACTTGGAACGAACGTGTCATTTGTTCTAGAAGATCAGCACCGTCTACTTCACCAGATGCAAGTTTTTCAATTGCATCATGTTGACTAGTTGCTTGTTTTGTTCGAATCATGTAAGCACAGGCTGCTACTAGCTCTGTTCTGTTAACGCTGGAATTTAAAATTGCTTCTTGTACATATGAACTCATTACTGTAACCTTTCATTGTTACTTGTTGTTATGGAGCGGGTAAGGAGAATCGAACTCCTATCATCTGCTTGGAAGGCAGAGGTCTTACCATTACACAATACCCGCATTTGTTATTATGGCGGAAGCGTAGGGATTCGAACCCTAGGAAGGCTATTAACCTTCGTCCGCTTAGTAGGCGGGTGCTTTAAACCACTCAGCCACGCTTCCCTCATAATAACAAATGGCTCCGACGGTAGGGGTCGAACCTACGACCAATTGATTAACAGTCAACTGCTCTACCACTGAGCTACGTCGGAATATTTGTTTTGTTTCTAAATTGTCAAATAGCGTGTAAACTTTTTAGCTTACTTAGTTATAATAGCAGTTTATTTAGTTTCTGTCAACAGTTATTTTATCTTTTTTGTTAAATAAATACTGTTACAAACGTGAGTATATTTCTATGAATAGAGACATTTGGACTATAGTATTTAATGATGAAGAAGAACTGTTCTTGTTAAAGAAACAAATTGAAAGTTTGATACATTATAATAATACTCTAAATTATAATATAATCCTAAACGGAAATAATTGTGATGTTATTACTCAAAAATTAGAGTTGTTAGGTATAACAAGTCTGCTTAATACAGTCAAATTTAAAGTAGATATTTTTACTAGACAAGATTTTATAACTGATGAAGAAGCAGATACTGGAAACATTCCCTGTCAAGGTTACCTTACTCAACAAATGCTAAAAATGCAAGTGCATAAAAAATCTTTATGTGACGAACATGTTATACTTGATGCGAAAAATGTTATGATAAAAAATAATTTTTTAGAAAGTTGCCCAGGGGTGTTAACTAGAGAAAAACCTTTGCATTTTTTTGATTGTTATAATTATTATTGTAAACTATGGCACAAAGGAAAAAAAAGATTAGTAAAAGGAACAAACACTCCTTTTATTTTTAAAAGATCTGTCTTAGAAGAATTCGAACACGAATTTAAAACTAGAAATGATTTTATTAATATATTTAAAACATTATATAATAATTCGTCTAACGTTACACCTAATTTTCATTCTCATATATTTTCAGAATTTATAATATACGATCTTTATGAACAATATATTACTAAAGATTATACAAGTATTAATGATCAAGATAAAATTATTGCAAGAGTTCAAAATTTTAAATTTAGCAAAAACAATATATTAAAATTTGATAGTATTGGTATAATAGCATTACATAGACATATTGTAAAAAAACACAGTGTTAAAAAAGCAAATAGTTTCTTAGACAAGTTTATTTACAAAATGGGACGTACTTTGTAGTCAGCTTTATCAATAACTTCTACTTTGGTTACACGATCATAACGAAAGCTACGAAAGCCTTTTGATTCAATTGCCCATACAGCGACTACTGCATCTGATATTTCACGCACTTTCTTTTGCGTAATTGGCTCGTCTTTGCGAGCGGGCGGAAGGTACGATTCGACTAACGTACAGGGCATTATACGTTCGTCGCCATTTAATTTGGTAAACGTAACTTCCACCACGGTTTCTTTAAGCATGCCTAACAATTCTTCTTTTGTAGGAATACCTTTGAGTGTTGCTACAGTATCAGTTACAGATAAGTCTTCGCCGTTGCGTCCACGTTCTCTGTTACCGTCTGCATTAAGTTCAGTAAGGTCTTGTTGTTTTGTTTTGTAATCGTTCATAGTTCTTCCAATACACCTAAAATCTCAGCGGCAATTAATAATGCTCCGCCTAGTATAATATAAGTTCCCCAATTTTCAAGATAGTATCCACCTACTATAAATGCTCCACCTGCTACAATACGTACAGCACTTTTTACAAGGCTTACATAAAAGTGAAACTTACTTGGATCTTTATTTGCTACTTCCATTATCGTTTGTCCACTACTTTATCAGCAAGACCGTGTTCTACTGCTTCTTCTGCTGTAAGGAATGTGTCAAACTTCATAGTTTCAAACAGTTCATCATATGTCTTGCCAGCTGTGTTATGGCGTACATAAAGCTCTGTAAGGCGCTTGTTAACCTTCTTAGACTCTTCAAATGCACGTTGTGCATCTTCAAACTGTAGCTCTTGTACGTGTACACTTCCTGAAGTGCCTCGTGTGCCTGAGCTTACTCTGTGGATCATTGTACGTGACTCTGGCAGTACAATACGCTTGCCTGCTGTACCTGCTTGTGCTAGGAATGATCCCATTGAGCAAGCCTGTCCCATTACAATAGTTTTCACATCACTCTTGATGTACTGCATAGTATCATAGATTGCTAAGCCAGCTGTCACTTGTCCACCTGGTGAGTTAATATATAAGTTAATGTCTTTGTTAGGATTTTCACTTTCCAAATAAAGCATCTGTGCAACGACTACATTAGCCATGTAATCTTCTACAGGACCATTAAGCATAATAATGCGGTCCTTCATTAAGCGGCTATAGATATCCCAAGAGCGTTCGCCGCGAGCTTCTTGTTCTACTACCATTGGAATTAACGGCATTTATATTTCTCCTATATTATTTTGCTGGATTAATTTTAATAATTTTTTATTGTATTTTTTTCTTAAAAAACTATTATACATTTCTTTTAATGGCTGTGTTTTTGCATTTTTAAAACCCAAACAACGAGCCATTATTGTAGTTATGTCTGGGGTATTTTCAAACTCGTACATCTTTATTTTTTCATTAGTATGTAATCTTAGGTAACTGTATACATCACCTCGATTAAATTTAATAACAACATCTCTATCTGTAGAATTGATACGGAATGCAAGATTTATTGGTCGAAACCATTTTCCAATATCAAACTCACCTTGTAATACATTTGCATTTTGTGTTAAGCTATTTGTATGTAGATAAGGATGTACTTGTTCTGCTATACACGACTTATCTGTAAAAAATAGTGTTCCTAAATGTAACTGTATAATTCCACTATTATCATATGGCGGAGTAAGATATGTTTTTACAAACTCAGGGCGGTTCGATTCTATATTCCAATTACTTGTGTTTATCTTAATTGTAAAGTCGAACGGAAATCTAAGTGCATACATATTTTTAGTATTAAATGCAGGACATCTTACATAATCACTTAACTTAATATTATCTGGTATATGTTTACCTAATAACTCAGGCGGAAGATATGCCATTGACATATCTTGCTTAACGTCGGCGCTATCTTGCACGACTGCCTCATCATTAGTATAATATACCTTCAAGATTAAAAACCTCGTTGTTTATTAAGTCTTCGTTGTACTGGACCAGCTGTAGTAAACTCCATGCCATGGGCATTGCCTACATACACTTTACCGTTCCAGCGCATATGTATTTTATTAGTTGCAATAAATGCATCTAACGACTTGTTCTCTTGAATGTTGTCAACTTCACATTCTACGCTTTTATCGCTTTGAGTATTAGTTAACATTGCAGTCTTTTCATATATTATATTCATTTCATTCCCATTAGTTTACAGTTTAATACAAAGTTCTCTACTAGTAGTTTAACAATAATTGCGCCATCTGTCAAGTGATTTCTTTCCATTTCTAACACATGTGTTGCCATCATTACGTATGCTTGATCTTTAGTGATGTTTAAGTCTCCCCAATTTATAGGATCCATTGCTTCACCTTCTTTAGCAAGTGTAACTAAATTAGCAACTGCTTCATTTGTGATTTCAAATATATCACTCATTGTGTTAATCCCATAAATTTTCGTAGTGAGTTCCAAACAGTTTAAAACCGTTTGTCATTCGTTCTTGATGTGTTTTCAGTCCTTCATGGTCAATCCATTTAAAACTACCAACCATCGGCCCATTCTTTTGATCTTCATCATAGTCGCCGTAATAATCATCTTCCCAGTGATCACGACACTTTTGTTCAAACGCCCAGATCATTTCGTCCATGATGTCATCCCACTCCTGTTCTTCTAAGTTAGCAGGATGGCCGTGATTATTTTCTTTTAGTTGTACTAGCATAGGCAAGATAATATGAGCAAGTGTATGATCCATACTCCACGTATCATGTTTATCAATTCGCACTTTAATCTTTTGTGTGCGCTTGTCGAACCAAATCCAGTTGAACACATCATACACCTTTTGTATTCCATCTTCAATTGCTTCTAGTACATAATCTTCATAATCTTGGTTGTCTGGCCAGTCTAAATAATCATACTTTTTATTCATATGGTTGCTGTGTATGTTGCAGATCAATCTATTAGGATATCCGCCAATTTTAACTTTCATACATATCACTCACTAGCACGACCACTAATTAGTTTGTTTTCATTATTTGCAATCATTTCTTCCTTGATATCATATACTTGTTCACGTTTAATCATATTAATTATTGTGTTGGTTAAATCTACTTCACCTCGCAAAAATCCTATTTTACGATTCAACTCAGCAAGTTCTTTTAGATAAAATTCGAGTTCTTGTTCTTTTCGTAGTTTTTGTTCTATAAACTCAGTTATTAAAATTAACTTAGATTCCTGTTGTTCCAATTTACATTAACTCCCCTTGCTCTGTATGAATACAAATGCCTTGCATACCTTTTAGAAAATATCCAGGTTCTCCTCCTGCTTCTGCTGCAAGATACTCTCGTGCGAAGAAGCAATCAATCATTGAGTCATACTCGTTGATATAACTTGAATGTGCTTCTCCGTTTGCAATAACAACTAATACTAATACCCATTTCATTAGTGTAACACCGATGGCCTTTCATCTTCTTCTCCGTAGAATTCGTTTGGATTAATGCCAAACTGTTGACAACATAACCTAATAATACTATCAGGTACATCGTCTTCATTTGATCCGTCAGGAATAAACAGTCCTTTAAGATTTCCGCTTTTGTCTATAATTAGCCCCCAGTCACTTTTGCCTAAGGATTCTTCAAAAGTAATTTTTTTACTCATAGTCTTTCTCCTTGTTATGTTCGTGTATTTCTAGTAAGTCTTCGACGTCTACGGCATAAAATTTGCCGTCAATTATACGCATAACTGTAGTACCACCACTACTTTTGATATACGCTCTTCCACCGTCAATCATCTTGTCTCCTACAACTTTGTAGTCGTGGTGTGACTGACTGTAATAGTATTTACCGTCAACTTCTATCATACCGAACTCAAAAGACTCTACAATATCAGCATTAGTGATCATCATACAGTCACGTATCGAATCCCAATATAAACCAAAATACCTATTACCAAAGTCAGGGTGAGGCTCGGCCCTGTAAAAAATGTCACAAGGAACGTCACTAGCATTGAGATCGCTAGTGCATACATATCGTATTTCACATCCGTCTTTTCGTCCATAGAGCTTTTCTACCTTTGCTGTGTCAACCCGTGGCTCATGCTGTATATTCATCTTTTACCTTCTTAGCAATGACTTTATGAATCCCAGGATTTACCCTGAGTACGTGTGGCATCATTTCGTGCCTAATATAGTTACGGGTATGGCGAGTGTCTGTGTTTGTTTTATCTTCAATGTAGGACACATTGTTTAAGTTTGCCCAAAGTTGTAATTCTTTTTTACGGTTAAGTCTAAACGGCCGAATTACATTTTTGTTTGCATAAGGAATAATCTTACCATTACCATGCATACTACTCCACGCCCAAGTTTCTACACAATCGTCTAAATGGTGTCCTGTAATAATAGGAGCATTAATACTATGTAAAAATTTATATCGTTCGTTCCGCCAATATTCTTCCTGGCTTTCGCGTGGGTGTCTTTCTCTTTCTACCTTACCATACATAAATCCACATTTATATTTCTTTGTTTGCGAACTAACGAATTCTAGTGCGTGTCTACTAGTACCTGTTCCGTGATCAAAAAAACAAATTGTTATGTTATGATTGCGACTGAGAAAGTCTACTGCCGCCATTGAATCTACACCGCCACTACATGCAATATATAATTCGCGAGGTAACTTACCTTGTACTTTGATCATTGCACCAATCTTTATGCTTTAGGATTTCTAAATTTTTGCCTGTTCCTTTAGACATCAAGTATCCTTGCTCGATTAGATTATCAATTATATTCTCTGCAATATCTTTAGTTTGTTTCCGTTGACCCATCCACATTCCAACGATAGTATAAATTACTGCTACTAGTAATAGCCAAAGTTCATTAATCCACAGTTCCATTGCTGTCTCCTTGTTGCTTCATTACTTTATTAATTATAGCTTCAGCTTCAGGATATGTCAACATATCTTTGATAAATTCACTTTCCACATAGTCAAGCCAAGCAAGCTCATTTTCAGTTTCGATCCGTTGTGCTTCTGTGAGCGGTGGATGCTTGGGTTGATCTGTAGTTATATTATACAGTGCATTGATAAAGTTGTTTTCCCAGCCTGGGTAGTCTTGTGTAAACTTGTAGTTCCAGCCTTTGCCGTTAAAGGGTGTAGTATTCGGGGACTTCGCCATGGATGGCCTCCTTGATTCGATTGTTTACATTTAGAGTGTGTTTGCATTTACCACGGAAGGTAAAGCCTGGACAATCACAAGTAAAGCCTTTGGCTTCTAGTGTGATATCATATGTGTCTGTGCCTTTTGAGTTGGGCTCTTTCCACACCAATCCTTCAAACAAGTCTCGAGCATAGTCAAAGTCAGGTTTGAAATAGCTTTGTTTGAATTTAGGCACCGTCATCCATCTCCATTTCGTGATAACCCCAGTAAGCCTCAGGCTCTACTGAATCTTCATCCATTTGACGTTGGACTTCTTCCCATACATCACTATGTGCAACACCATGCTTACGGCAAAACACTTCTTTGCTTGACCATGCAGCATCTTCTTGCATTTCTAGTACCCAGTTTCCAATCTTGCTCATAGTATTATACCTTATATAGTTTTACATAGTTAAGTCGAGTTTCGTTAGCACTAAACAATTTGTTTGTTCCTTGTGCTTTTACTTTAGCTTTACAGCGTAGCATAGCACCTACATCGTATGCGAACTTGTTCATGAAGCTGATTAAGTTACCTTCTGTAGTAACCGCAGTGTAGTTGTAGCTCTCCCACTGTGCGCTGTAACGCTTGTCAAGGATTGCAATCACTGCTTCTACTGTGTCTTTCTCTTCGCCTAAGTGTTGGCTGTCACGATACTCTACACGAATCTCTTTCTTTAGTTCGCTTTCGTGCATATCACGTT
>Ga0233444_10002956_pt1 | contig 17264 bp, 16 predicted proteins | sample SI_124_October20_6_FD_182792 | JGI IMG/M metagenome (GOLD analysis project Ga0233444, IMG submission 182792) | Seawater microbial communities from Saanich Inlet, British Columbia, Canada - SI_124_October2016_10_MG | ecosystem: Environmental > Aquatic > Marine > Inlet | place: Canada: British...
CTTAGCTCAGTTGGTAGAGCACCTGACTGTAGTTGTGTAAACAAACCGTCTCAGCAGACATCAGGGTGTCCCCGGTTCAAGTCCGGGAGTGGGGACCAACTTCGACTGTGATGATTCAGTAGGCTTGATTGTGTAACAAAGTCCAAAGGAATGGTCTACGAAGATTGAATCAAAAGCAGTTTATTCTTCTATCTTTTGTTTTATCCATTCTATTACTTGGCTGACATCTTCAAATCCATCGATTGCGGGTTTGCGATGATCAAGTGCGATATTTGCAAGTTTTTCAGACCAACCTCCAGACTTGGACATAACGGCGACAGGCCTTTCAAACTGCCAAGCCAATGCAATCTCGGAGAGAGTCCCTGCTCCACCTGAAAGCGCAATGCAGACATCACTAAATCGAACAACAAGCGCATTTCTGGTCAAACCAAGACCTGACGGTAACACGATATCGAGGTATCCATTCCCTGCATCATGAGTGCCATCGGGTAAGACTCCCAGGATTTGATGACCGGTCCACAAATCACTCGTTCTCGCACCTTTTGATGCAGCCTCCATAATTCCAGCCCGACCTCCGGTACATAGCAACCAGCCTTGATCAATGATGGCTTTTCCAAGAGCATGTGCCTGTTTCAGAGCCAAATCAGAAACTTGGCTGTTACCCCCTAGAATACTAATTATGTGTTTCCTCATCTTCATTCACCTTGGTATTCGTTTTTACGAAGTAAGCCACTAATGTAGATTCCGAGAGGTAGGAGGATATGTCTTCTTTTCTCAGTCTTCACCAACTTGTATTCAATAAGTGGCCCCTTGTTGTTCGTTAAGGCTGAACTACTCAATTCCTGCTTCGTGCCCTGCCTCTGCCTATTCGAATTGATGAGTTGAAGTATTTGATTGGGATTAAAGCCAATTTCTCTTTCCTGGCTGGAATGCATGTCATGCATTTCCCGTATCACAAGAAGGGCTTCACAAACAGCAGGTGCCTTGAGAACCTCAAGGAGAGGCTCACGTATTTGATGACCTCCGAGCAATCGTAATTCTTCAACCTGCTTTGAAAGAGGTAAATCTGGGCGAAAGGATTCTTGTGGTGTTTGGAGATTGTATCCTACAGGCACCCTGATGAGACGAAGATTCGAATGTGACAAACTGGCGATGGACGTTTGAAGGATAATCTCTGAAAGGGGATCATTGCCTAGGGCAATCCACATACCATAATTCAAACCAGTATCTCGATTCTCGACAATATATTCATCGAGAACTGCCTCCCAATCCGACGCCTTGGCGAGTGGACGAGGTGCTTCTGCAATGATCACGCTCAAATCTCCATATTGCTCTTGAAATGCTCTGATATCTGAATCTATTTGACGCTTAAACACCGTCAAGAATAATGGAAGGTTCGCCAATGTGGTTGCATGTAGGGGGACAAATTGGATGTGAATTTGTGTGGCTCTGATCTCCCTCGCTTTTTTCGCAATGTAGCGTACACTGGGAATTGCATGATCCATTTTTTCAAAGGAGGGGAACATAATATGGACTATTTTTTCACCCATGAAATGAACTAAGAAGTATTAGATATAAAAAAACTACCTTTTTTCATATCTGGTATTATGGTCCTTACCGTCAACATATCATCATGAACATGACCAAACACGCCCTCTCAAGACTTCAGCAACGAATCGCATCTGTCGCGCCCTCGAAGAAATACGATAACCGCAATTTCATGTATGACATGAAAGCTGGATCAATCCTTCGTGCCCAACAAACAAAACAACAGCGTTGGAAGATGGAAGTTCACCTCTCGTTATGCTCATGGCACCCAAACCCCAGAAAAGTGAAGATTATTCTCATCCTATGCCCAAAAATGAAAACCATCATCACTCTATGGATTTCATCTCTAAGGTGAAAAAATACAAAATATTGAGAATTTTAGAAAATAATTCATCCGACCTATAATATTGGTTAGCAACACAGAGGATATTGAACAAAATGGAAAATACACCCCCCAACAATTCGCCCCGCTTCACAGAGAAGAGATTCTCTCCGCCTGCGTTCCCTCCTAAAGCAGGCAAAGCGGACCAGCTTGTTCATTTCTCGAAAAAGGCGATTGGGGGTATATCGAGATGCATTATATGGATCGGGCTCATAACCCTCGCTATTTATTTTCTGGATGGTTTTGAGTATGATTACAATGATGGGCGTTCAAACCGAAATATTGTGCTAGAAGATTCTGTTTTCCTCTTAGTGGATGAAAATAGAACCGAGATTGCCTCAGCAGACTTACTTCCAGGCGACAGGATTACGTTCACGCACACAGGTAATATCACGGAGATAGTTCACAGCTCAACCTCATGTTCCTCAAGTTCATCGGGGAGTTACTACGGCGAATCTGATCGGGACTCGTACCATGGTGGAGACGATGACATGGAGTGTTGGACCGACTATTACACGCACTATATTATGGATGCATCTTCTTTTATGTTTGAGTCAAGCAGCGTGAGTGACATCTACATGTGCCATCGTTCGACCTGCAAAGTCACTGGGGAGTTAATCGATGTTGAGGATTTCTTAGTTGAGATACGGTTTATTGAGGTGATCTCATGAGTGGACATTGGTCTGAATTTGAAGCTGCTATGATGCGATACCAAGGTATTGAGTCGAGACTTGAAGTACAGCGACCCATCGCTTTCCTGATTGCAACCACCCGTAAATTCAACCTTGAAGCGTTTTGTGATTCGCTTCTAGAATCTCTTCGGGGGAGTCGATTCATCAAGCTAGGGCAAGAGTGTTTACTTCACCTCTACCTCGCATCCAAGAAATCAGTCGCAACTACCATGCCTCATAGATTCCAAGATTTACTGACCTACACAGCACTATCGTTTGATGAAAAAGGAACCAACAACATCGGCGCGACGAGAAAGAGACAAATCGAACTGGCCGAATTAGCGTGCAATCAGCTGGAAAACCCCATTCTTGTGGTACTTGATGATGATTTGACATTTGAGACTCTCACTGTTATGGATGGTCTGCCAGTCAAGACTTACCCCTTCTCCTACGTTCACGAAGTATACCTATTTGCTCAAAATCATCCGTGCGATGTAGCCCTTGGTGGCGTGACGGGTGCTCCACCTCTGCCAGCTACATCGTGCATGAGGACTTTTCTACAAGATTTCCTCGGGACTCAATCCACATCGAAAAACAATGAGGAGCGATGGAGTGATACTGATTACTACTACGATCTTTCAGAGACAAGGACTTGCTGGCAAACCTGGCCAACATTGTCACTCAACAGCGATCCACGCCCTGTTCAACGCGCATTGAACCAGATGTTTCATAGCGGCCTTAGCAATCGACCTTTGGTGTATACCGCTAATGTAACAACACCTCAACCCCGCATCGTTCGTGGGGGAAACACAGCGGTGTTTAATCCAGAATTTTTGTTGAAAATTGACCATCCTGACCTCCCAAGAAGAGGAGATTCTCTATGGGCAATTTTAGCTTCTGAATACGGTGCAACAATCCTAGATTTTCCATATCCATTGCATCACACACGAAACGCAGATGTCAACATGACTTTGATGCAAAAAAGGCCGTTTAGAGAATCCCTGAAAAAGCGCATGAGTGATGATTTACTTGGCGCATCCATGCAAAGGGCAATGTTCGACGATTGTAGCCTGTTGCCTATTTATCTCGGTCGCTTGGAACACCAACTCCAGTTGGTTAAGGACTGTTTGTTACTCCTTCAACAGGCGAAACAATTCATTGACGATGGTTCTGAAAATCACGGGTTTTGGGCACTAAGTCTCAATGAACGTATCTCTTTTTGCAATGAAGCAAGAAAAATATTAGATTCACTTAAACTTCATCTGGAAGAACAAATTAATCAAGTCGAGGTGACGTCAGAGAAATCTACGCTGATGATTAAAGCTATGAGATACGATGCTCGAAATGCTATGGAGGACGGACAATGACTTGGAAACACACAAAAGAATGGTTGAAACAGTGTTCGACAATGGTGCAATATGCGGCGACAGAAGCGAATCCTGACGGTTTAGCTGCTGCAGCAAAATGGTACATTAATCGATTTGAACAACTCGGCTTTTCTGTTCAAACAATCGAAAACAAAGACGCACCCTACAGACCATTACTGGTAGCTGTCCGCCCACCAAAAAACGGATGTAAAACCCATGTTGGATTTTTCCATCACTATGATGTTGAACCGGTTCGAAGAACCTGGGCTCATGACCCCTGGGCGCTAACTGAAAGAGCGCAACGTGCTTATGGAAGGGGGATGGCAGACAACATCGGGCCATTCATTCATCGTCTGCTTTTTATTGAACACAATCCACTGGATGCTGGTTTGGTCTTTGTCGTCCAGGGTGAAGAGGAGATCGGTTCGCCATTCGCCGATTTAATATATCCAACACTTGAGTTACCGAAGGTGGATTTGTGGATTGAAGAAACCGGTTATTTTTACAAAAACGGTTCGCAGCGTATCTTGACAGTCGGAGATCATGGACTGTTGAATGATCTTGTGAATCTCCTCGAGAACGTGAACAGAAAGTTCGGAGGCATGACTCGCCATCGCAAACGTCCACTGAACAAAGCCTTCGGAGCTGAACGTTGTCCATGCTTAGCACACCTTCTCAACGGCCAACCGTACATCTCCATTGGACCGAACGATGATCACTCGACCGTACACGGGCCGAATGAATCCATTTCCATCGACTTGCTTGAACAAAGTGCTGCTCATCTCGAAGCCATTCTCAAACACATGGAGGTTTTGGAATGAGACTTACCGCTTCCCAAGTCACTGCATTTATGGAATACTTAGGACTCAACCCTGAGGATCGGCCTACAATCGAGAACCTACGAAAAATCGTTCAGAACTTCCTCGAAATCGTTCCATTTCAAAATGTGACGATGCTCATCGGTCCAATGAGACGTCCGACATGGGACGAAATTTGTGAAGAGATGCTTTGTGGAAACGGAGGGCTTTGCACCACACGAAACCCGTTCCTGAAAGTACTCCTCTCTCAGTTAGGTTACATAGTCACCTTTGTTTCAGCCTCCATGGAAAAACCGGATTGCCATATTGGCATTCTGGTTCGATTGGATGTTGTTGATTATTGGGTTGACGTCGGCAATGGGTACCCGTATGTGGAGCCTTACCCATTGGGTTCTGAGGCCGTAATATCTCATCCATTTTTTGATTATCAAGTAGTTGAATCTGATGGCTTCTGGCAGGTCCAGCATCGTTTCAAGGAAGGGGAATGGCATACGAATCAAACCTTTGAAAATCGTGCAGTGCCCTACGAATTTTTTGATGAGATGCATGAACACCACTACAAAGAAATCGGGTGGGGGCCTTTTCTCACTGGCCTTCGAGTTAATCGTTGGTCTGCAACAGGAGGATTCATTCTCAGAGATGAGAAAGCGTCGAGCCTAGGTCAACGAACAGCCATTGAATCTGCAGAAGATTTAGGCCGGTGGATCAATCAAACCTTCCCTGAAGCACTTTTCGGATTGAAATCGACCGTGGAAGAGGCCTGGAACACGTATTGTCACAGAAAACAGGAGTTGAATGCATGAAAACACGAGAAAACAAAATGACGTTTGAAAGCATGAATGAGGAAGCTACGGAATTCTTCAATAGGCATGGATGGGTGGTAATCAACCAACGATTGGATGAAAAGGCGGTCAATGATGTACGAACATCATGGGTTGAACTGCGAGAGCGTTGCGCCCAAGAAATGGGCGTGAGTATGGACGCTTACAGAAAAGAAATCAGCCAATGGCGTGATCTTTGGACGCAAGGAGGGGCGTTCATGAATCTTCTCGACAACCACGAACAAGTACGAGGCGTAGCCCAGGAAGGAATGGATTGGTCTGGTGTTCGATTGCTACATGACCACATCATCGCCAAACCTGCTGGAAAAACCAACAAGAAAATTCCTTGGCATCAGGACTCGATGTTTTGGCCTGTTGACCTTCCTGGCTGTTCAACATGGACTCCGATGGAAGATGTTGGAGTAACTGGAGGCTGCCTTGAGGTAATCGACGCTTCTCATCTCGAGGGATGTGAACAGCCAGTTGATTTCATGGCTGAGGAACGATGGGAATTTGGCGATGATGCTGAGAGAGTCTTGCTTCCCGTCAAAGCTGGCTCAACTGTTCTTTTACACAGTTTGACTTGGCATCGATCGAGTCCAAACACAACCAATTCTGATCGCCCCGTTCATATTGGATTATGGATCCATCCTTCTGCTCGGTGGCGTCCTGATCTCGTAGATTGGCATCCTGTGAATGCACATTGTTCCATTGAGCCTGGATATCGCTTGGAAGGAGGCATGTTTCCTATGTGGGGTGATATCGAAGAGACTCAAGTTCCAGATGTACAAATTCACGATGGAACGGTTCGAAGTGGTGGAATTTCAATGTTCGATGCAAGCAGCATCCTCAGTCGCCAAATCTCAACGATTTTGAAAAAGGAAGGGACGCTTTCCTCGCTTCTTTCCTCGCCTGAACAACGGTATGAGGTCATGGAGAAAACCGTTGAGCACGGTGTATGTATCAAAAGTCAAGATGAGGAGATTCTGGCTGTTTTAGAACGGTTGTACATCTGCCACGCCGCCTATGTACTTCACAAGGCACGCAATGTCTTCAACGCCACCTATGCTGATTGGTGGAATCTCGCTGGAGAAGCCTGGGCGAAAACATTGGAGGAATGATTGAATTGGTATCGCCTTGCCTTCATCGAATTCATTTGAGCGAAACGGATGTCCCTGCATCCTATCACACACTCGACATGACCATCGAATTGGAGGCACTCCTGAACCGTCTGCGAATTCTTCACAATACGAATGTGCGTAATGGGACAACATCGTACGTTACTTTTGATGATGGATGGAGGGACGTGCTGTTGATTCCTAAGGGTTTTTTCCGCCAACACTCGAACTTGCAACCTGTCGTTTTCCTCACCGATGAACAATTTACAGATCGCCCAAGGTGGATGCCTCTGCATACCCTCTATGCTTGGATGGAAGACCAAGGACACACCCTCGACGACCTACCCCAACTTGGCATTGACCGAGCCACCATCAAAGATTGGAGAGAAGACGAGCAACACACGTTCCTCTTGAAGCGGCTACCCGCTTTCGATGAGCGACCTGATTATCTCAGTCTTCAGGACCTGGAGATATTGACTAAACGCGGATGGAAGGTTGCAAGCCATGGGCCAGAACATTCCGATTTACGGACAATACCACCAGATAGGTTGCGCACGATGTTGGAAGAATCGCTCACTTATCTCCACGGCTTCGGTGCAGAGCTTTGGCTAGCATGGCCAGAAGGACGATGGAATGATGAGGTGGTAACCCTGGCTCATGAAGTTGGCTTTACGAAACAATTTGGCCTAAGAGAAGAACCGAGAAGAGGAACCTCTTCGTTGGTTGAAATGAGAACACTGTGGTGAGATCAATGAACATTGAAACGGTCGGCAAGGTCCTTGACGCTCTGAATGCGCACGGATTGGAACCCATTGTGTTTGGAGGCTGGAGCGTTGACGGATGCGTAGGCGTTCAGCGTCGACACCACAGTGACTTGGACATGGTCGTACCTGTGGAAGATTTTGCAAAATGCGTACATATTCTCACACACGACATGAACTATGCTTGGAAAAGTAATTCATGTTTCTTGACAGGATGTCAAAAAGCTGAACTCGTCTCTGAACAAAACGATTTGGTGGAAGTGTTTGGATATGTACAGATTGATGAAGAGATACGATTCGAAGGCTTGCTTTTCACAGTGCAAACGTCCCTCAAAGCAATGAATCCACAGCACAAAATCAGCATTGAGGGTGTTTCTTTTCGCGTGTTTAAACCAGACGTCGTCCGCACAATGACTGCCAAACTTTCACAAGTTCAAGAAGACAAAGAAACGGTGAAAAATTGGGGCACTGAAGACCGCGTCCAATGTACGACGGAACAACGATCCTATGCCGGTAATCGGCAAGCCATGCTCATTGGAGGGAATATAGGATGAGGGTCCTTGTTACGGGTTCCGAAGGATTCCTTGGTCAGAGGCTATGTGCCTTGCTTGAAACAGAAACCGATCATGAAATTCTTCGATACGACCTCCAACTTGGCCACAATGTCCTGAATGCGAGACAGTTCGATGCTGCTCTTGATGGAGTTGATGCTTGCATTCACCTTGCTGCTATTGCAGATTTGTACATTGCAGAAAAAAACCCTGAACGCACTCAACAGGTAAATGTCGAAGCGACACGAATTGTTTTGGAGGCATGTAATCGACATGATGTTCGCCTGCTTTTCGCCTCGACCGTTTGCGCCTACGGCAACAACAAGCTCGAAGAATCTGATGAAAACTCCCCACTTGCCCCGACTGAGATTTATGCCTCCTCAAAGGCTGCTGGCGAATCGCTGCTGGCAGACCAACTGGAAAAGCACAGCATCATGCGATTGGCTACCTTTTACGGCCCAGGTATGCGGCAATCCTTAGCCACCAGCGTGTTCCTCAACGCTCTCCTCAACGACGAACCCCTGCAGGTTCACGGCGATGGTCAACAGACCCGATGTTACACCCATGTTGATGATGTATCCAGTGGTATCATCTGTATTCTTGAATCTGAAGCAACCGGCGTGTTTAACATCGCAGGCGAAGAAGAACTAAGCGTCCTCGAACTCATTGCTTTACTATCTAAAGTCACAAACAAAGTAGCACATGTTGAATTCGTTGATGATCGGGTTGGGCAAATCCGCAAAAGCAACATTTCCTCTAAGCGGCTGAATAGCCTTGGTTGGTGGCCTAGATACACGATTGAAGATGGGCTAATGTCTTGCTTGTCTTCAATTGAGTAGACCGAAAAATTCCCTTCAAGGTAGGAGTTCAAACGTTTTCTGCTCTTATTTTGTAAGATGGTCCAGAATTCGGAGCGGCCGATAACGTACGCCGCTGTTGTCTTGCCATTGAGATGACTCAACCACTCTAAATTCATCAAAGGGAACACCGACTGAGGTGAAGGGGCGCAACCGAGGGTCCATTGTTGATTCAATCGGTTTATATGTCCCACCTTCAGAAAACGGGCCAATCGATCCCATATTTGAGGAAAATCCACAGTTGAACCCAAGTTTTTTATTCTCATCAAACGGGAAATCATGTTGAACCAAAAACTGCCTCAATACAGATTTGTAATATTGATTCTTCATACTTGGGGTAAGCCACAAAAACTCCTGAACCACCGCGGCGTCAAGGAATGGATATCGGCCTTCGACGCCATTGGCCCCACAAATATACTCCTCTTTTGCAAGATAGGCACGTTGGGTGTTATCAAAGAAATTCTTCCATGGGAATACAGATTCTAATTTATCCGGGAACAAACCACCCAAGGTACTGTGTGAGTAATGGCGGACACCCATAAAACCGTAATCTGAGAAGATTTCATCAGCACCACTCCCTGAGAGGTATACCTTCCGTCCATCTCGGATACCCTGTTCAACAATGAAATTGAGGCCAATAGCACCGTTGTCATCGGCAAGCAACTGTGAGTGTTTCCTGTATTCAAGAACATTCGAATATTCATCGATTTTTCTTTTCGTTTTGATAATTTCTTCTCCGGTTTGGCCATCCTTTTTGTGGCGTTTCTGCTGATCCATCGATTCTTTGTTAGAATCAAGTTGGTGATTTAATTTGGTTAGTTCCTGTTGAAGTGAATCAATGATTCGCTGTTCTCCATTGTCAATGGTAAGATAATATTGATCGGTAAATTCTCTTAGCCTGTTTTTTGATTCAATGAACGAATCCAACGGAAACTCAAGAATTTCACCTTTTTTGATGCGGTTTAATCGAGCTCTAATGGTATCTTCTGGTTCAGAACCAACGATACTGTACGCAAAAAAATCAACCTCCTGCCTGGTCAGTTCACAAGCAATTGCTCCGCTGTCATATCCCGAGCTCAAGCCGATGAAAAGAGACTCTCTGAGATTCTGGGTTCTTTTTGCAATGGCATCTGAAAAGGCTGAATTCCAATCGTCAAAATTTGTTTTATGCTGACGAAGGTCAAAGGTGTGAACATCCTTGCGTGATTTGATGGTCAAGGTATCAAGATCAATGACATATGTTGAGTTGGCCTCGACTTGAATTGGCTCATTGAATCCTAAAGATTGGAGAGGATGCTCGTAGGATGAGATTCCAAATTCCCCCCCCTCTGCCGCGAACCACATTGGTTTGGTTGAGAATACATCGGTTGAGAAAATTAGTTTCATCTGCTCAAAATCAATCAGAACCAGTGCGAATTCACCGTCAAGGTGGCAAACAAAATCATCACCGTATTTTTCATATGCACTGATTAAACAAAGTCCATCACTTGGAACCTCTCCAAATTCATGATAATTGTAGATCTCACCGTTGTAAATTGCCATTACGTCACCTGAGTCATTAACAAACGGCTGAGGAGTCACTTCACCTGTAATTGAGAGGAGCGTGTGAATAAATGTATAATCTCCTCGTCGAACAAGTGATGTATGATCCGGGCCCCTTGGCTTAAGGTACATCAGCGCATCTCCTAGGTTGACAATGGCCCGATTTGTAAGTAAAATTCCACACATTTCTCAAGTCACCTTTTCTGAGACGCTGATGTCTAGTTTTTTACAAATCGAATCAATGCGATCAAAAAAGGACCTGTACCGTTGTTTGGTCATGTTATCACGAACCTCACACCTCAAGCCTACGCATTGGCAAAGGTATTGCAACGTCTTCAAATCTTTTTTCCCATCGTTGAATGCAGCACATGTAACCCCCCACATCAAGTTCGTATCATGGAAAATATTTTTCAGGCCATTAATTGGGAATTTATCTTTCACGAAACCCTCCCAAAGCGGATAAAGTGTACGTTCAAAAACAGGGTAGTAGTATTGATTCATCAGTTTAATTTCTACAAAAATACCACGAACTTTGCATTGTAGATGAACCTGTTGCAGTGGGTGGTCTGTCGAATTATGAATGCGCACACCCGAAAGATAACCCTTGCCAACAAGGATCGGGACAAGTTGAACGAGAACATCGACGGATGAGTCATAAAATTGATCAAAATTTTCAGATTTAATCAAGAGTCGAAAACCAACGAGGTCCCGTATTTCTGTTATAGTCAATTCATCAGAATTAACCCTCGTTAAACTGTGGTACACCGATGATGGTGACTTTATTCTTGAGTTCATTTTCACAGGATGTTTAACAGACTGGATTAACCTCGCCATCATTTCACGAAATTCCTCATGAATGGCCTCAAGACTGTGCTGAGAAAGTTCGGATCTCAGTGCGAGATATATGTCTGGGTAATCTGTATTGAAACGAATTGACTCGAGTTCAGAAGCAATTTTCACATCGCCGCAAACATAGGCCTCAAAAATTGATTCCTCGTCCACGAATCCACGACACGACTGATGCATATAAACAGGCGGAGAATCTTGTCTTCTGTTTGATGGGGACGATGGTTTAACCTTTCCAATCAAAGTATTCGGCTGAGAGTCCTCTACCAGGGTTCAACTTTAGGGAGCGAATATTCCATGCAAGAGAAGAATAATAAGTATGAGCGCAACGTGAAGACCAATAGAGCAACTGACGGGCATCATGCCCCATCGGTTGGCTCTTAGACAGATTCAACCTTGGTTGAATCGGTCAATATGAAGCAAGAAATTCGAACAACGAACTTGGAGACCTCACGAGAAGATACTGAACAACAGAACCCTCCAAACCCACTGCCTCCTGCGGTGAACTGGCATTTCTGGCCTTGGTGTAACTACGGTTGCAAGTTCTGCTTTGCAACCTTTGAAGATCTTCCCTCTTCAAAGAAGATGTCCAAGAAAGAGGCATTGACCATTCCAAAGATGTTGGCTGATGCTGGTGTAAAGAAGCTCACATTCGTTGGTGGTGAGCCCACGTTGTGCCCCTACTTGGGTGAACTGCTGGAAGAAGCCAAGCGAGTGGGACTGACTACCTGCATCGTGTCAAACGGTACAGGTTTGACTGAATCGTTCCTCGATGAGTGGGGCCATCATGTTGACTGGGTTGGCTTATCCATTGATGCCTCGAACGATGAACTCCACATGAAGATTGGTCGTGGCGCAAAGAGGGACCTTACTCGAGCAAAGAGCCAGCATTTGGAGGTTTCAATCGAAGTCTGGAACCGCTGCGTAGCCCGAGGCATCAAGATGAAGTTGAACACAGTTGTGTGCAAGCAAAACAAGGACGATAACATGATGGCTTTGATCAACACCCTCCGACCTGATCGATGGAAGGTTTTCCAGGTGCTTCCTGTCAAGGGCCAGAATGATGCGAACATCGAAGACATGACCATCACTGATGAAGAATATCAATCATGGGTCGAGCGCCATCGTAATCAAAACCACCTAGGAATCAAGATGATCTGCGAAGAGAATGATGTGATGCGAGGTTCCTACGCCATGATGGATGCGCTCGGACGTTTCTACTCAAACACCTCTGGCGGCCACAGTTATGGGCCGTCTGTCTTCGAGGTGGGAGTGGATGAGGCTTGGGCTCAAAACGATTTCATCAAGGAACGTTTTGTAGCCCGAGAAGGCGAGTATGATTGGTCGAATACTCGTCGTTTGCCGATGGCAGTCGAGGGTGTATTGGAGGGTTGCCAATAAGTTCCCATGTAGTTGCTCTTGCCGGCCCTCGTGGGTGTGGAAAGAGTACGATTGCTCAGCATCTTGTTGAACAACACGGATTTGAGCGGTTGGCCTTTTCCGATGTATTACGCGAAATTGCGATGCTCGCGGGCCCAGAACGAGTAAACGACCGGCAGTACCTCTCAGACCTCGGACAAGTGCTTCGGTCCTACGACCCTCAGTTCCTCCTCAAGGCTATGCAGGAAAAACTCAACCGAGGAACAAAGGTCGTGATTGAGGACATCCGATTTCCTCAAGAACTAGACTTCTCCAGAGAACAAGGCATCTTTACTGTTTATCTTGATCTAGATGAGACAGAACAACTTCAACGAATACAAAAAAGAGAGGTTTGTTCGATAGAAGTCGCTCGACAGTTAGCAGCAATCGCCGACAATCACCTTCTCAACCGAGCTGCGTCATGGGACAAAATCATCACTTCGGAAGGAGATTTTCGAAACCTTGCCAGTAAGATTGTTTCAATAAGTTCCCCAGCTAGAAAACGTCATCACCGTAATGATTCAGACCGTAACGGGAGTGAGTTTTTATGCTAAACCAACGAAGGAACCTCATGACTGACGATGAACCGAAGCACCTCAATGCAGTGGTGGACACGGTTCGTTTTGCATCACGAGATAACCCAATTACAGAAATCAAACTTCGTACTGGTCGAGGCGGGAGTCTCAAGAACAGTTTGACTGACATCGAGGAACAACAAGAAGACACTGGCCTTCCCGTCATCATTGGAGGTACAAACGCCTCTGGAAAAACTTCTCTTTTACGAGGCATTCAAGAAGTTTGTAACCTTCTTCAACTTTCAACGATTACCAAAAAAGATTCACAGAAGTGTCGACAAGCCATACATGACATGGGCATATGTTATTTGGAATTGGAATTTATTGTTGAGTTAGGATGTTCCGAGTCTGATGGATTAAGTAATCAAGTGTTTGGATATATGCCTGGTCGAGGAAGATTCGATGATCTAGTTCGAATTGAGGCAGTAAAGTTCGGAGTTGATGTAGGAATCCTAACATTCCCAAGAGTCGACCCTGAGGTTGATTCCCAACCTTTGCTGCTTGAAAATGTCCTTTCGGTAAAATTTGATTCAGGCGATGGTGCAGACGGATTGACGTGGTGCGACGGGATGAGATTAAGACGCGCTGGGCATACAAAATCATCAGACAAGATGTACCATCGTTATGGTGACCTGAGTGAAACAAAACAAAAACCAGGCCTCTTTCGAAACATCAAACGTGACGATACTCTCAAGTTGTTCCTTGAAGAAAGCATGGAGCAGGACATAGATGGACTGAAGCTCAGTTATTTTCGCATGGATCAGAAAATAAATCTGCGACGAAATCCGATTCTGTTTCAACCAGCGACGCTCATCGAAGTGGACAGAAAGGGAACTGGCAAGAAAATAGAACTACTTCGTACGCTTGTTCCGACGCTAACACGCAAATTCAAAGCGTGGCGAGAGGATCCTGAAATTCTTAGAACCTCATTGGTTGATATGATGGATGGCAATCGATTGTTTACAGCATTGGGACTTAAGTCCTCAGATATTTTCTATCAAGAACAAGACAACCCTGATTGGCTCATGCTCCACGATTATGCTCCTGATATTGTTGAATCGATTATGCTCAAACCAGAACTCATCAACCACTACACTTGGTACGGAGAATTTGCATGGCCAAGCAGTGAAAAACAACAGGGTATTGATGTTGTCACGGAAGGCTGTCTCCATGACATTGTGAGGTTTGTTGCCGGGGGAGAGCACCCTCCACGGATGTTAACAGGTGAACCCACAGGGGTGCAAAATCGTTATGGAAAAACCTTCAACGTCGAATGGGGGGATTCACATCAAGAAGATATCGATTTACCTCGAAGAGACGAATCGTTGTTTGTTTGGCCAGACCAGGGTATGAAGAGATTTCTAGGTGATGCAATCAGGAGCCAGCCTCGTGCAACTCTTACCGAAGTCCTTCGGGAACTCCCGTTTTTGGCTCAGTTGATGGGGATGAAAAAGGAAAATGGAGACCTACTCGACATCCTTGTTCGATTCAATGCGTTTACCTCAATTGAAAGAATTGACCAACCTTACCTATCCTCTGGTCAAGCACAAGTCCTCGCTCTGATTACAGCTGTCCGTAGCGCTAAAGAAGGCTCATTGATTCTTGTTGATGAGCCTGAAATTTCTTTGCACGTTGATTGGCAAGAGCGGTTAGTTGAGCAGTTGGACGCACCGCTAACAGGATCTCGCCTTATCATTGCTACTCATTCACCGGACATCGTCGTAAAACATCGCCACCTTTGTACTGTTATCAAATCGAAAGAGGAGGGGAAATTCTACCGTGGCGAGTAATGTTCGAGACAGGTCTGATGAATTCCGCCGGGTGCTTGCGAAGAGCATCATTCGAGGAAAAAAAATCTCAGCAATTACCCCTTTCCTGCACTTTGAAAGTATAGGTGACATGGTTTTCTGTGAGAAATTCCTCTGGTTCTGGAAAAAGGTTGGTGAGTTTACTAGGGTTCCTTCGGAGCAACTTCAATTCGTTTTCACAAGAGGGAAAACTGAGGCGATAATGAGTCATTGTGAAGCATTAAACGAAGGTGTTAATGTCAGTACCCTTGTTGATATGGATCACGATATTGACGAGATTGCCTTTTCCGATATAGAACACATACACAGCACAAAACCTGCTTGTACACTAGCAACCCTCCAGTTCATTCAATCCGATGATGAGTTAAACAAAAGTCACTTAATCAACGTAATTCAAGACAACGGGCATTTTGACGATGAGGCTTGTGAACGAATAATCATGAGAACACATGAAGGAACGTACCGTCGTCTGAAGATGGGTATCTACAGAAGCAAAAAGGAGACTTCCGAAAACCCTCACAAGAGAATAAGGAAAATGGAACGGGCATTGCCTAATCCGATTAACGACCATGAACTCGCGCGTTCCATTGCAATTGAACAAGGGCATAGCAAATATGAAGATCCGGAGACAAAGGATGATCGAACCATCTATGACATTGAGGACAGGATGAAACATCAGGCCCTGAACGACCCTGGCTCAAATTTAAGGAATTTATTGATGATAATGTTTGAAGATGTCAAGAAAGCCTAAACTAATTCTGCAAAGCAAAAACGACTTTACGAAACTTGAAATAATCCCTACGCAGAAGTATTTTTTCTCAAATCTGAGTTAACTGATTGGTTTAATGATGTTCATAATCATTCGAATCTTTATGAAAAAGAATCAATCTCTTTACAGGGTCCTTTTTCAGTCCTGAGAGGTCTTTTGACAATTGATCAACCTTACCATTTCCATGCACAATCGTTGCAATAGCATTTGTATTGCTTAACTTCATTATTTTGTTCGTTAAATTTTGGGTTCCATTAACTCCAGACCATTTCAGTTTGGGAATAGGAGGATTCTCCCATTTCGGTTGTAAGTTTACTGAATTCTTCCAAAGGAATGGATTTATTTCCAGACATTTAGTCAAGAGTTTTCTTCTCAAGACAAGACTTGCGTTCTTTGATTCAAGCCAATCAAGATGTTCGGTAATATCGCCGTGTACGAGCGTAACATCTATTTCTCCAATTCTGAGATGCCTTTCCTTCCTTTCTATCGGTCTTAATTGATCTGAATGTCCGATAAGCCATTCAATCCACTGAGCAAACATCTCATCTTTCCATGGCGTACCTTGAGGAACTGGATGTTCAAATCTTCCGCTTCCAAATTCTTGGTGCCTATTCCACGAAGCGTAGTATTGATTTACAGACATGTGGAATGGCCATCTCTTTGGAGGCTTTTCGATAATCTCCTGCAATTCTTCAACAGACATTCTTCTATGCTTCATCAGACTTGCAAGAAAATCAAAACAATTTGGAAATTCTTTTTTCTGAGAAACTCTGAACAAATCCGCAACAATGTCTTGGTTTCCAGACGAATACAAATCAACGCCTTCTGGAATGATGAACCATTCGGCGTTACCCAACGGCTTCCAAATCACATTGTCATCAACTTGGTATTCTTCTTCAGGAAGTGGCCACCTATCATGGAAATTCTTTCTATCTGAAATGATTAAGCCCCCGTCTCTAACCTTCGAAGAAAGAGATGAAGCTGCTCTGAGAAGAGGGTGTTTTGGTTCTTCATTATATCCTAGAAAGAGTTCAGGAAAATCAATGTACATTATATCGATAAAAGGTAACTCTTCCATTCCAATTTTGGCATCTATCTGCCTGTGAATCAGAAGATTTTGGAATGGCAGATCTGGATTTCTGTAGGCTTGTCCGATTCCGATTGGATTGTCGACTCTCGCAAAATATTCCATTCCATCTTTCGAATGCTGGCCCCAGCCTCCATCGGGATAATCAGGCCCAAAATCGTCACAAATGAGAACAAACGGTTGGCCGTTATCTACCATGATGTTCCATGAAGCCAAGTAATTCCAATGAGGTCCAGGATGATAGGCGATAAGCGGCCTATCTTTGACAATTGGAAATGGAATCGAAGTGAACATGTCGTTTCCTTTCCATAACATCACAAACAC
>Ga0233444_10002959_pt1 | contig 17238 bp, 10 predicted proteins | sample SI_124_October20_6_FD_182792 | JGI IMG/M metagenome (GOLD analysis project Ga0233444, IMG submission 182792) | Seawater microbial communities from Saanich Inlet, British Columbia, Canada - SI_124_October2016_10_MG | ecosystem: Environmental > Aquatic > Marine > Inlet | place: Canada: British...
CTTTTGCCTGGCTCAATCGAGGTGGGCGAGGTGTGCACGTACACGGAGACGTGGAGCGTGCCATCCAACGACCCGGCCTCGATCGCCTTCTACGAGACCATCTTCTTGTCCTACCTCTTCAACATCTCCAACACCTCCATCGCCAACAGCTCCATCGAGTCCAACACTGCCGTGCAGTTCAGGGAGCGCGGCGAGGAGTTGGCCGACGACCGGGAGCGCCGGCGGCTTCAGCAGTCGAGCAACGACTACTCGTTTGTGGACTGGCGCCAACCGTTTGATCTGGTGCAGCTCTACCCCGAGCGGCTGGTGAGCAACCCGCTCACGCCGGAGGTCTCGCAACACCTCTACAACATCATCGACTGCGGCCTCGAGAAGGGCGACGAGATGGCGGAGGCAGGCCGGCCGTTTGGGATACACGGCGACCGGCTCATCCGGCTCAAGATCACCTTCTTGAGCGAAAGCGATCGCGGCAGGTTTGCGTGTCTCACTCTGACGACCCGCAACGCCATGCGCTACATACTGGCACCCTTCGGCATGACGCCGTGCCGCGATCGCGCGTATGTTTGCCGCGGGAACCTGGAGGCCATCCCGGCGCCGTCGCCGCCTCCGCCGGACAATTGGAGCGAGCCGCCGTCGCCGCCCGCGTTCGCGTACGAGACGCTCACGCTCGCGACGGCCACGGGCTCGTCGGCGCTCTTCTTTGTGATCAGCGCGGTCTGCTGCCTGGGCATCGGCGGGCGCACGGTGCGCGCGCGTCAAAACTCGCGCATGGTTGGCACGGGCGACCAGCGCGTCGACCGCATGCCGTACCTGCGCGAGCGGTACCAGCAGCACGGCGAGGAGCCCACGGGGCCCTTCCGTCCCAACCTGCAGCAGCCCGGCGCGCGGCTCGCGCCCACCAACAGCGCGTTCAGCTTCAGTGGACTCGCCGCTCGATACAATCAAGTCGACGTCGGCGAGAGTTTGTAGAGGGGGTCTTATTTTGCCGTAATTGTTGTAACATGCATAGCTTTGTCACAAAGCCCCAAATTGTGGGCCCACGCGGTACTCTGCAACTTGTGCGCCTCCCCGCCGCCGAGAACACGGCGACACAAATGCCAGCCGGCGTGGCCACGGGCCACCACAACCTGCTGGGCGACCTCGTGCCCCGGCTGGTCAAAGGGCGGAGCAACCACGTCCTGGAGGGCTGCCTGAAGGCGCTGATCACCCAACACGCGGATCCGCTCACGGTCGATGCGAGCGGGTGGCACTCGGAAAGCACCTTGACGTTGCCCTGGGAGCCGGCGTGCGAGCCGTCGCACACGTGCGTCGTGCAGCTGACCGCCACCGCGGTGGGCGTGGTCAAGGTCTCCAAGAGCGGCGACTGCACGGTGTTCGTGCGCCTCAAGGCGACCGACCTGGCCGGGTGGGCAAAGGCGCGCAAGGTCGAGCTCCGCGCGGGGACGCTGCCGCGCGTCTTTTGGTGCGAGCTGCGGAACACCGTGGGGCACGGGCTGCTCAAGGGCAACAACGTCGTGTGCCTCAAGGGGGACGAGGTGCACCACCCGCACGCGCTGTCCATCCTGTGCAACATGTCGCTCGCGGGGTGGCTCAAGCCGTCGGCTAGCAACGAGGCGCCTGCCCGGGCGGGCAAGGTCCGGCTGGTCGCGCTGCCCCACATCGACGTGAACCTCGAGCAGTGCCTGTGCCTCATGGGCTGGAAGGCGACCTTTTCAAAGGACAACCTCAACACGTCCCTCCTGCAAAAAGTAAAGGTGGATGGGGGCGTGTGGGGAAAGACGTACGACGCTATGACGAATAAGGAGACGGCGGAGAAGATGGGCCGCGCGGCCAAGGAGCTGCGCAACTACGCCGACCCCTCCGTGTTCACCAAGCTCATCCCCGCACTCAACAAGCACGCGCTCGGGTGCAAGAAGGTGCTGGACACGATGAGCGGCATGGTGTTGCGGGCAAAGGAGCCGGAGGCCGGACCGAGCCAACGCAACGGCCACCGGCCGCCGCCGGCCGCGGCCGGCGCGCAGATGGCCGTTTCGGACGACGACCAGTCCGACAGCGACAGCGACAGCGACAGCGACAACGACGACGCGCCAGCGGCCCCGGCCCCGGCCCCGGCGCCCGCGCCCGCGTCCGCGTCCGCGCGGCGGCCCGCGCCCGAGCCAACGGCCGCGCCCTTGACCAAGCGGCCACGGAAGCGCAGCTCTTCGGACGACTCGGACAGCGACAGCGAGTCTGCGGTTCACAAGGAGGACGCGGACCTGTCGAGGGTGGTGCACACCTCGGACGAGGAGGATTCGAGCTCGAGCTCGAGCTCCTCGTCCGAGTCGGGCGACGACGACTCGGATGCGTCCGCAGCGTCCGCAGCGGACGCAGCGGAGGCAGCGGAGGCTGCGCCCGCGCCGCCGCCCTCACCGCCGCCCGCGCCCGCGGCGCGCGTGGCGCCGGCCTCGAACACGCCAGTGCCGGACCGCCTCGCCGTCGCGCGCAACCGGGAGGAGCACGTGGTGGCCCTCGCGGCGGCGGCGGCGCGCGAGACGATCCTGGACACCTTCAAGGAGCAAGCCGCCCCGTGCTGCGAGCAGATGCGCGACTGGATGCGCGCGCACCAGCTGACGACCAACCAGGAGCGGATGCACGCGATCCACCGGGACGTGGAGCGGCTGCAGCGCGGCGACTCGGCGGCGGGAATGATGGCGGCGGCGCTCAGGCTCGTGGAGGCGCTGGCGGGAACGCACACCGACCGCCAGACGGGCGACACCGTGCCCATCAACGTCGAGGTGCAGCGGCGCGCGAGCGCCGCGGTGTACAAGGCCAAGGAGTTCACCGCAACCACCCTCGAGCAGGTGGAGGACATGATCGGGCAGCTCAAGCACATCCACCAGCAGGGGTGCGGCGTGCAGGAGTGCGTCGGCCAGGTGGCCGCCGGCGCGGGGCCTTCGGCGCACCGCAGTGCCTGATGCTATATTCCCCCCCGGGCACCCTGTAGTTAAAGGGGCCGAGTGCGTCGTGAACGAGGGTGCGCGGGTTTGTGGGTGTTTTTATAAACCCCCCGTCGCATCGCGGCCGCGCCATGTCGGACGAGGGCAGCTGCGTGACGCTCATCTTTTACCGCATCAACCCCAAGTGGTGGAAGGAGCCGGCGCTCAACCTCGCCTCGGCCGTCTGCCAGATGTCCAACCTGACCCACTGCGAGATCAGCATCGGGGAGGGCGCGGGCGGCAACGGGCATACCATGGCGCACGTGGCGAGGGTCTTCAACGACTCGGTGCGCGGCGCCTCGCCGTTGCGGGTCGCGGTGCGCGACTGAGCCCGTGGGCGACGCGTGCGCAGGTGGGCGTCGAGCTCGTGGAGCGCACGGGGCGCAACCCGCAAAACCTCTTCATCCAGCTGGGGTGCAGCAAGGCGGCCGAGCACAAGATGCTGCACTACGTGCGCACCGCGTGCGTGGGCAAGCCCTTTTCCAACTACGCGATGGTGCGCTCCCTCGTGTGGCCGCGCGAGACCGACCACACCAGCTTTTTCTGCGCGGGTGCGCTCGCGCCCGGCCACCAGCGTCGACGCGCTCTCACGCGCCACCCCCTCGCCCGCGCGCGCAGAGCTCGTCGCGAGCGTCCTGAAGGTGGGCGGGCTGCTCGATGCCAACTGCAACCCCGGCGCGGCCACGCCCGAGATGCTGCACCGCATCTACATGCCCAGAGCCGCCGTGTCGGCCAACCCGTGCCTGCTGCGCGAGATCAACGGCACCGCGGGGGCCACCAGCGGCGCGCTCACCAACGGCTTCATCGGAAACCTGAGCCCCGGCGAGCGGTTGGCCGAGCGCGAGGCGCTCTTGCCGCCGTACATGCGCTCCCACGCGCAGCTGGCCGGCCAGTCCGGGTCGATCGCCGCGGCACTGCCCGCGGCGGCGCGGCCGTCCATGGCCTTCCAGCCGGCGCGACGACGGGCGGACAGCCCGCCGCGCGGGCACCTGCACGCGGTCAACTCGGACTACCTCTCCATTGGCCTCGTGCGAGGCGCAGCCCAGAGCGGGAGCCGCAGCGGCGCCTGCTCGTCGCGCTGCGTGACCAACGGCGGCATCCAGCTCACGATGGACTCCCTCAAAATGGGCGGTCGTTGTAAAGTGCACCCCAGGTGATATTTGCACGAAATTGTAACACTTGAGAAGACGCGCGCATACACACACGTGACACGCGAACGCACGCAAACGCACACAAACGCGCACATGCGCGCGCGCCCCTTGGGCCACCGAACGTCGTCAAGCGGCGTTTGTCACGTGCTGGTTGGTGTAGATCTTGAGGCGCGCGTTGGCGAGGGCCATCGAGGAGCCGAACTGCTTGAGGCACGCCTGCGCGACCAGGATCTTGAGCACCTCGGAGCTCGAGTTCATGCCGGGCGAGTGGATGATGATGGTGAGCAGGAGCAGGTACGTGAAGCCCGTGGTGGCGCGCAGGCCGCCCGCGATCATGGCGGTCGCAAACGGCGGCAGCGTGCGCGCCTCCTTGGCATCGCCCGAGGAGAACGGCCGGTCGTCGCTGCCGTAGTGCAGGAGCGTGAACAGCACAATCGTGCAGGCGGCGACGGACACCGCGACGAGCGCGCCCGTCTGCAGCACGTGCGCCTGCGAGTGGCGGTCGTGGAACTCCGACGCGAGCAGGTGGATGTCGAGGGCGACGATGGTCACCCACACGGCGATGTTGAAGAAGAGCAGGCCGATGAAGCCCTCGAGGCGCGACGAGTCCTTGGGGTTGTCGATCTGGTCCTGCGTGCCATCGAGCTGCGCCGATAAAAAGTAGGGGATGCCCATCGCGGCCCTAACTTGTTTGGGGGCCGCCCCGTAAGGGTTATTATGACACGCGACACTGCATATCTCACATGCGCCCCACCAACCCCAGCGGAAACTCGCTGGAGGGCACGAGCCGCCTCGCGGTGGCCTCCGCCGGCCCGGAGATCGTGTTGGGGCGCCGGCGCGAGAAGATCGCGTCGATGGCCTTCTCCGTGCCGATGGACGCGTCGGTGATCAGCGGCTTCTGGGTCGACTTGGCGCGGCGGATGTCAAAGGGGTTTTGGTAGCGCTGCGACACCTGGAAGAGGCCCAGGTTGGCCACCACGAGCACCGCGACGATCCACAGGGCCTGCCACCCATTCTTGATCGCCACGTCGCCCAGCGTCAGCAGCACAAAGTAGGAGGCGAAGAGCAGGTACATGAGCACCGTGAGGATGCCCGGCTGGCCGTAGCCGTCGATGCCACCAATGGTGCCCTCGGCGCCCGTCAGGGCGTTGAGCTGGTTGAACACCAGCCCGAGCTCGGGCGCCTTGATCTGGCCGGCGTGCTCCAGATCGTCGAAGAACTGGCCCAGCAGCACGATCGCGGCCAGGAAGGGCGGCACCTTGGAGGTGGCCTTGGGCGGATTGACGAGCGCATTCGTGCGCGCCAGGAGGCTGGGCGAGGAGCCCAGCGGCAGCTGCTCCAACTTGACGTCCGTGCCGCGGTACTGGTACTTGACAATGTACGGGATGGACGCGAGGACCAGCCCGATCTCGGTCGTGCGGTACGTGCCGCCGTCGGCGTCCGGCAGCGCGAGGAGCTCGATCTTGCCCGAGCTGACGAGCGAGCGCGTCCAGATCGCGAGGTTGACGCACGCGCCGCACAGGTTTCCAAACTGGCCGATGACGCCCGAGTTGCGCGCCAGGTTGGCGCCCAGGCGCAGCGACACGAGGAAGACGAGCATCGTCCCGAGGCTCGAGACCACCTGCTCGGAGTAGATGTGCTGCTGGATAAAGTCGGGAGCGCCGTCGACGTTCTCGACGATCGACACGCAGACCGCGGCGATCACGATGCCGACGAGCGCCGGGACGACCACGCCGACGCCCAGGTCGGTGGCGTAGGCCCAGAAGGTGTTGGGCTGCTTGGGGCGCAAGCGCTGCGCGCGGTAGTAAGCCGACGCGCTGGTGGGCCGCAGGGGTGCGCTGGACTGCATCGCGCGCAAGTGTCTTTTGGTAATACCTCCGCCAGAAGGATTTATTAAATTTGCACGAACGCCTTGCACTACACATGAACGCTTACACTTACGAAGGACGCTTGCGATCGGGGGAGGGGGGGGAGGGGGGAGGGGGGGGGGTGGTGGTGGCCCCACTCGGTGCGGGCACCAGCGGAGCCGGGGAGCCGGGGCGCCGGGGAGGCGGGATGGCCCCTTAACGCGCCGTGGTCGCTTAACGCGCCGAGTACGCCATCTGGGCGTGCTGGGCCAGCTCGAGCGGCACCATCGTGTCGCGCGCCGCCTTGAGCGAGACGGACTCGCCCCTGCGCCAGCGGGCGTCCTGCCAAGAGAGGGACACGCCAATCGTGAGTGGGATGTAGCGAGTGTGCAATGAAAGGGATGGGTGTAGTGTTTGAAAGCGCGTGGTTTTACCCCCGGGATGGCGTCGGCGCCAAAGTGCCCCTGGCCCGGCACGAGGGACATGAACGACTTGGTGAAGGGGTCGTACTTGCGGTGCGGGCCGAGGAAGCACGTGGCGTTGTTTGTGGAGCCCTGGCTGATAAAGTCCTGGTTCTCGGCGGCCTTCATGTCCTCGCCGTAGTGCACCTGCGAGAGCTGGAGCGCGGCGTTGTAGATGTTGAACATGGCGTCGCCGCCCGGGAAGGAGGTGTGCAGGCCCGCGTTGTTGACCTCCCACGGGAGCAGGCGCGTGGTCACGCTCATCACCGTGTCGAGCTGGCCGCTGTTGAACTGGCCCTCGTAGCACGGGAAGGCGAGCATCGAGGCGTAGCGGTCGGTGTCGTCGTTCGCGAACGAGAGGCGCGCCTGCAGGTTGTCCTGCGCGTTCTCCTTCGAGAACTCGTTCTTCTCGTCCTGCGCAAACCAGCGCGTGTTGCCGCCCGCCACGTACCCGGCGCACGCCACGTCCTTCATCACGAGCACGTTCTGCGGCTTGGTGACCACCGCCTTGAAGTGGCCCGTGTAGTGGCCCTCGATGGTCTTGACCTGCGTGTTGGCCGAGAGCTGCATGTCCGCCGGGCCGAAGAGCGTGGCGCCCGTGTCGCGGCCCGAGACGCACATGATCACGTTGTGCATCAGGTGCTCGATGAAGGGGCGCGCCACGACGATGCGGATGTCGCGGTCCAGGGCGTCGTTCCATTCGCCGCCCTTGTTGTAGGCGCTCCACTGGTCGGCCGCGTCCATCCAGTTCTTCAACGTCGACTGGTTCTCCTTGCCGTCCTGCATCTTGGTGGCCTGGGCGCGCGCGGTCATGAAGTTCTCGTCCTTGACGAGCGTCGCCTTGAGCGCGTCCTCCCACGTGATGCGGACGTGCGTGTCGCGCTCCTCGTCGAAGATCATGATGTCGCACGTGTGCTGGCCGTTCTCGCCCTTGGGCTTGATCTGCGGCGGCGACATGACGTAGAACTCGCCGATCTGCGACGAGCGCGTGAGCATCTGGAGCGACTCGTTGTCGTCCGAGACCTCGAAGGGCTCCGACGTGACCACGCCGCAGCCGCGGAACGCGCGCGCCTCGAAGCCGGCCACGCCGCCCTCGAAGCGGGCCTCGGCCGCGGGGCCGCCCTCCTTGTACCTGCGCGCGCACGGGGAAGCGGGTGAGTGTGTGTGTGTGCGGGCGAGCGGGCGAGCGGGCGAGCGCGAGCGTGAAGTTTGAGAGGGGCGGTGGCGCACGTGAGCTTCTGCTCGGGGGCGAGCGCCATGTAGAGAAGCATCTGCGGGCAGGCACGGCGCTTTGGGTCAGCCGCATGCACGGGCGCTGCTGGGCTGTTGCGGCGATGGGCAGACCTGCGGCGGCAGCACAAGCATGTTGGGCGTGACGCCGTAGCGCGACATGCCTGTGCACACAAACCGGCACACGGTGAGTCGTTGGGCGCGTGGGCGTGTGCTCCTGTGCGGTTTGACGCGGCCGTAGACGCACGGTACTTGCACTCCTGCCAATGCAAAAAAAACGGGAAGGGGTGGGTGACGTTTGTGGTGGTGGCCGTGCAAGGGGTGGAGCGGTTGGGATGGCGCCGGGCGCACCTCCACGGCCTTGTCGAAGCCCAATTGCTCTTTCTGTGCGATTCCATACCTGTGCGTGGAAAGGGCAAGTGTAAGGCTTGAGCCCATAGCAAATGCAAGAGGCCGGTTGGGTTTGATTCTTGGCAACTCGCAGCATGATCTCGTGGTTCATCGCCGTCTTGATGTTGCGCTTGGGGCGCAGGTTCTTGCTGCGGTCGTACGAAAAGTCGTAGTTGGACGTAGTCAGATACGCGTAGAGCACGTCAAAGTTGCACGTCTCCTGGACGCAGTACCGAATGCTGGTAAGCTCTGCGCACGACACGCATTGCGTGAGATGGTGCTGGCGCGGGGGGGGAAGGGAGTGGTTGGGTTTGAGGCGTGGCGTCTACGGTCCGCAAAGTGCTGGCGCCCGGCGTCGGTCGCGTAAAAGTCCGACTCGATGATCAGAGCGAGGCCACGGCGCACGACGCGATCCCTGTGCTTACGGCGCAGGCTCGTCTGCATGCGCGAGACGCCCTCATACGGCACGCGCTGCATCAGGCGGACGTCGAACTTGACCTCGTCCCACTCGACGACCGTCTGCGCAACAGGGGAGGTGCATGCGTGTGAGCGAGACGCGGATGAGTGGGGGTCGCGGGTTCAAGCCAAGCGCGCGGCGTACGCCCTCGATCTGGAAAAAGGGCAGCCCAATGCTCGTCTGCCAGTTCTGGGGCGATTTGAGGATGAGGTTGTTGAGGGTGTCGCGGATCTTCCTGGAGTGTTAGTGGTCAGGCACGTGAGGCATGGACATGGGCATGGGCATGGAATGCACGGGGTGCAGTTGAGACTCGGAACTCACGTGTTCTGGCCCGCGTAGGCGTCGGGGAAGTGGTCTGCACACGAAAGGGGGTGCAGCGTGAGCCTCACGCAGTGCTCACTTGGAATGGCTTTAACCCAGTTCCAATGCGCGGCGCACAGGTCATGGCGTGGTGCTCCGAGTAGTCCTTGAGCTTCTCGGGCGAGACGGGGGCGCCGAAGAAGTACTGCAGGTTCTGCAGCACATCCTCCTTGGAGGGCGCAAAGGTGCGCGGCTGCGGGTGGTTGTTGAAGTCGGTCATATTTGGCGCACGACCGGAGGTGTTTTGCTTGAAGCGCGGGCGGAACCTCTCACAGACTAGCGGAACACGAGCGTTCCTTCTTACCAAATGTTGCCGCGAAAATTGCTTATCATTTTTACCTCGACTCGTTTCAAAAGGACACGCACGCGCGCAGCACATGCGTCGGCGTTTTTTTGCGCGAGCGCACGGGCGCGTGCCCCGACCCCAGGGTCCCGCAAAGTTTTCCTTCCTAGACGCGCATCTCGTCGGTGCGCGCGGGCCCCTCGGTGTAGACCTCGATCTCGTTGCGCGACGCCCTCCGACGCGACGACGAGGACGAGGGCGCCTCGGCGACGCGGAGCTCGGAGTCGTCGCGGTCGTCGTCGCCCTCGGGCATGGGCTCGCCGAGCACTTCCTGCACGGTCCCGCCGCGCGGCCGCACCTCGGAGAGGTGGGTGCCGGCGCCGGAGCCGCCGTCCGTGATGCGCGGCGATCGCCACCCGAACGTCTTGACGGGCGGGTAGAGCTTGGCCTCGAACTCGCTCAGCCGACGGTACGTGCTTCGGAAGTCGTTGATGGCGCCCCAGTTCTCGGAGATGACGCTCAGGCTCGAGAAGACCTTCTCGAAGCTGTTGCTCAGCTTGATGAGCGTGCCCAGGGTGATGCGCTGGTTCGGGTCGCTGGCGAAGACGAGCGGCGCCGCCAGCGCGTAGGGCGCGATCACCATGACTTGGTCGAAGAGGGAGAGCCAAAAGTTGAGGACGCCAAAGTGCTTGAAGAGCGCAAAGTAGTTCTTCTTGAGGCTCTCGAGCGTGTTCCGGAAGTAGGTCTGGGGCAGGAAGGCGGCGTAGCGCTCGTCGATGGTCGGCTGCGTGCCGACGATGACGGCGGGCGTGGTCTCGAGGAGCACCAGGTCCTTGCGCAGGAGGGCCTCGACCTTCTGATTGGAGACCTCGAGGCCCACGAGCTTCTGGCCGAGCAGGGCCGCGCCCGAGAGGCCGGTGAGCGACGCCAGAAAGGCAAAGGCCCAGAGCCAGCCGTCGGTCGCCTCGCCCAGGTCGACCGGCGAGGCGACCTCCGTGCCGAGCCGCAGCAGGATGGGCGAGAACACCGCGAGCGTGAACATGGCGTCCAGGACCACGATGAGGCAGCCCTCGAGGCCGGAGGCGAAGCGCTGCGTGTCCTCGTGCAGCCGCTGCGACGCGCCCTCGATCGGCTCGCGCTGCGTGTCCCACGCGGCGAGGTAGGCGCGCATGAGCGACGTGCGCCACAGGAAGGCCCACGCCGAGCGTGCCCACTTGCACGCGGGCGTGGCGCTCACGAGGGGCAGCACGATGAGCGCAAACGCCCACAGCTCCTTGGCCACCTCCGTGCGGTAGTCGGCGTACGTGTCCTCGTACTCGCCGCTCGGCGGATCGACGTCGCCGCCCTTTTGGAGCAGGTCGTAGAACCGCTCGTAGAAGTCGTTGAGCTGCGCCTTGACCGACGCCAGGAAGCACGAGTACCCCACCACCACAACGAGCCCGGACCACGCGCAGAACGTGTCGTGCCAGCTGCCCCAAAAGAATTCTTTTAGCATCTCGCCGCGCAAACGCGCACGCGCACGCACGCACGCACGCACACACACACGCGCGCGCGTCCACTCACGCGTTTGCGCGCGAGCCGCCCACCCCTAGCGTGACAAAACAGTGCGCTTTTTCCACGCTCTCGCATATCAGGTAGGGCCGCTCCGCGCGCTTGGCAACCTTCTGGGACCGCAGCATCTTGGCCGCCAGGTCCGTGTCCACGACGCAATCCTTGAGCTGGTAGCCCATGCGGATGGGAACGTCGCCCACGGGCGCGGTCTCCGTGTGCTCGCGCTTCTTGATGACGTCGCCACGCCCGAGCATGCGCAAGTCGCGCACCTGCGAGATGGCGCTGCAGGCCGCTTCCACCTTGTGCCCCGGCGCGGCTGGCCGTCCGCGGCCTCGCGCGCGTCCGGCACCGCGCGACCCGCGGCCCCTTCCGCGTCCCCGCCCCGCAACGGCGGGCGGCGGCTGGGGCGGCGTGGGGGCGGGGGAGCTCGAGCCGCGCGCCTCGCTCGTCGTGGGCAGGCACGGCATGCCGAGGATCGCGGCCATGCGCGGGTCGGCGGTGATGCTCCACCGCGGCGGCGGCTGCGGCGTCGCGGCCGTCGCGGCCGCCGGGGCCGCCGGGGCATCCCCGGGCGACACATTTGTCGGGACGTCCTCGCCCGAGCCCTCGGGGGGCGATTGGTCGTCATTGTCGGGTTCCGCGTACAATCGGAGGGTCAGGCGCGCGCCGGGCCAGATCGCGCACAGCTGCCGGTGCGCCAGCTCGGCATGTTCTGAGCGGGAGAGCGTGAGGCTCATTTGTGACACGGCCGTTGCGAGCGAGCACGGCACAAGTTGCAGAACCGGCTGCACAACCGTGTCATCTCGCGGCACATTTTTTTGTGACACGCTGACGGCTCGCGCGATAACCTTTTTGTGCCAAGCATGTGGGTAGAGGGATCGCGCGCGTTGGGCGCGCGCGCCCGAGGCGCGCGCGCGTGGGCATGGAGTTCAAACTCAACTTGGATGCCGCGGATCACCACTCCGTCGCCACCGACGCGGTGTCGATGCAGCGCGCGCGCGCCGCGGTGTCGATGCAGCGCGCGCGCGCCGCCGCCGCCGTATCGAGAGTGAACAACTCGTCGGCTGCGGCCAAGGCGCGAGCCGCGGGCGCGGCAGCGATCGCCAACGGGCGAGGCAAGCTTGCAGACCTCAGGGCGTACAAGCTCAAGTGGCACACCTGGCTGTACAAGAACCCCGGCCAGACGAACTTCTGGTTGCTGATCACGAACGTGCTGTACCTCGCGTTGACGTTGACCGCCCTGGTGCTGACCCTGCTGGTCATGCACGAGCACATCGACGACTTCAAGCGCAACGAGTTCACGCAGCACAAGAACGCCGACGGCACGCAGAAGGTGTACCCGCCGTGCGGCATGCCGACGCCGGACTCCATGTATTTGCTCCAGGCGGTCGGTGGGCTGGCGGCCGGCGGGTTCGATGGCGCCTCCCTCGAGCCGGACTACAAGACCTGGATGCAAACGGTGGACCGAGCGCTGTGCGCGCGCATCATACCGGGCGCGACGGTGCCGTCGTACGACAGCGACATCAACGTGTGCGAGGATCCTGGCGCTTACGTGGAATACGGCATCGATCACGTGGAGGAGCTGCTGGCGCTTGGGTACCTCATGGACGACGAGACGATCATGCCCACGCTGGACGATTACCAAACGGAAGCCAGCATCCTCGAGAAGAAGGAGATCTTTGAGCGGCGCACGTGCCTCGTCAAGAAGGAGGATCCCGACCATCCGGGCGAGAAGCCCTACTACACGGAGCAGCAGCGCCTGTCGTACGGCGACCTGAAGACGCGCGTGGCCAGAGCGTACATCGCGGCCATGCCCGCCTTCTCCCGGTACCAGAAGGAGCGCGACACGTGCGCGGAGACGCCGCCCTCAAAGGACCCGTTCGACAGCATGTGCAAGCACAGCTGTCACCTGCGCAAGGAGCTCAAGGCGGCCGCCGCGCAGCAGGAGCTCATGTACACCACCGCCAACATCCCGGGCGGCACGACCTTCACGAAGCAGCTGTACCGCCTGCTCGCGCTCTCGCTCGCCGGCTACTACGACCGGTACCACAACAACGGCCAGTGCTTTCGAAACGCCGAGGTGGACGCAAGCGGCGACCCGCTCAGCGCGTACGAGTTCTGTGCCAACTCGATGAACCCCACGACGCCGGGCAACAACGCGGCTTTGTCGAACGAGCTGGCCTTCGCGGAGTACAGCAAGCAGAACCACAACGTCGAGCTGAGTGAGCAGTGCGGCAGCGACGCGTACTCGCCGCCGCCGCCGGCGCCGCCCATTTACCGCAACGACGCGCAGGATGGCGTTGGCACGCACCAGCTCTCGGCGCAGGCGTGCGCCGCCACGCTGCAGTACGGCCTCTTTGAGCAGGGCCGCCTCTTCGGCATCCCGGACGTGATCGCGCCCTTTGTCATCGACCAGCGCTCGGACCGCAGCCTTCACTTTGTGTCCAAGTGGATCTACGACGCGATGTACGTCAAACCGATGAAGAAAGCGGCCGACATCCTGGCGGACCCCAAGTCGAAGCTCGAGATGTACATCGCCTACCGCCTCTCGAGCACGTCCATCTGGGCCATCCTGGTGGCCAACGTCGCGGGGTACATGATGGTGCGCGCGCTCGCGCCCACGGTCGTGTTCATTCTAAAGCAACTCGGGTTCACCAGCAACAAGCGCATGTCGGGCGAGGGCGTCAACATCCAATACGAGCCGATCAAACTGCTGCGGCCAATTCTTGGTTGGCCCGTGTACCTGGCGCAGGGCGTCAACCTGTTGGCCATATACTGGATCCTGTGGCTCGACCCGGCGACGCAGTCGCACTACTACATCACCACGTCGTGCGAAGACTGGCAAGGCCTGGGCGTGCACGTGCCCTCGGGTGCCTTTGGAACGACGTGGGGCAAGCGCCGCTACGCGCGCTTTGGCGAGCACCTCATCGGCATCCTGCTGCTGCTCACCTTCTTCCTCGTCGTGTTCATGGCGGCCGTGGGTCGCACGTTTGTCGATCCGCTGCTGGTGAAGAAGGCCACCAAGACGGGTCCGGGAACAACGGCGAGGCTGGACAAGGTGGCGCTGATCATGATCGGCTTTGCCCTTTGCATCCAAATTCTGTTCATCACGCAAAGCATCATCTCGGGGGACGCGTGGTTCGAGGCGATCAAGGCGAGCGATAACGACGCCGCGGTGCTCGAGACGTTCAGCAAGGACGTGATCATGTCCGTGTGGGCGGCCTTCTGGACGTCGGTGTCCATCTCGTGGTACCGGCAAAAGTGGGCCGTGGACAACCTCAAGTTCTACATACAGTACCCGTGGATGGCGAGTTGCCTGCTGCTGCTGTGGGTGCCGGTGTTCCAATCGGCGGCGCTTCTGGACAAGGAGATCGACGCGGCGTTCTCCGACGGCAAAGGCACTTCCGACACGCGACGGCTGATTGTCTACATCTTCATCTACGCCGTCTCGGCCATCTGGACAGCGGTCTTGCTTATACGCCTCAAGGCCATGTACGACGCGCTGCCCAACTCTAAAACGGGCAAGGCGCGCACGTCCGCCAAGATAGCAGAGGAGAAGCAGGCCGAGCGCGCATACATCGAGGGCGCAGAGGCGGCGGCCAGGGAGCAGGAGAGGCGCGACGCGCAAGCGGCGGCAGCGTTTGGTCCAGGAGGGTTGACCTTTGCGCCGGCGTCGCGCTTCACGTTCAACCTGTCGGGCATGGTCGTTCCGTCGGCGACCGTGCCGGTGCGACCGCAGCGCAAGACGGACGCGGTCTACATGCCACTGTTGCCGTCGCAGTGACGCGCGCTTGAACGTTGCTGATATTAGGTTGTGTGTGTGTGTGTGTGCGTGCGTGTGGTGCGTGTGCGTGTGCGTGGGCGTGGGCGATTTCTGGGTATTGGGCGGTTTGGTTATGAGTCGCACCATGAGCCAGTCGCTGCCGATTCGCTGCCAAACCATAAGCATTTGTCGACCGACCCTTTGAGTAGGGGAAAGCGAGCGCGCGCCGTGCGCACCGGCGCACCGCCATGGGCAAGGTAAACTACCGCATTGTCACGCTCGTCGCGGCGCTCTCGGGCGCCGTGCTCTCGTCCATCGCGCTGGCCTTCATGGTGACCGCGCTGGTCAACTTCCGCGCGGAGGACTTCTTCACCGCCTCCACGACCAAGGACTTTACCACGCTCGGCACCTGCGTGGAGACGCTCACGGTCGTCCAGCTCGATGAGCTCGGCTACAGCGACGAGGACCTCTCGTGCAAGGAGGACGACGATGTGGGCAACCGCTTCAACCTGCTCAACACCCTGCGCTCGACGGTGCACGGCGTGTACTGGGTGTGGACAAACGGGAACCTCGAGATCACCGACCCCGCCACGGGCGCGACGAGCACGGTTGCAGCAAGCGGCCAGCACGCCTCGGGCAACCAGCTGCGCACGGTGCACGCCGCGCAGGTCGCGCACGTGCTCGGCAAGCAGGCGGCCTTCGGGTACACCCCGGCCACCTTCCAGAACGTGGGCCTCAACTTTAGCATGGTCTACGAGGCGCTCGCGCTCGTGGACAAGGTCGACGTGCCGGTGTCGTGCGACGACATCTACGGGTTGTCGTTCACCGACATCTCCGACGACCACCAGACGGTCACCCAGTCCGCTGCCACGGTCCTCGCCGGCGGCGCGATGGAAATCCCGGGCCACTTCCACGACACCGAGTGGGAGCTGTACATCAAGAACATCCGCGACGGCCGGCTCGACAGCGACCTCAAGCAGAAGGCCGCGTGGCCGCTCGAGGACTTCTCGGTCGACTGCCCGGGCGGGGTGCAGACGCCGGGCGCGGCGTACATCCCGGGCGACGCGCCGGGCGCCACCAAGGAGGTGGAGGGCGCGGCGCTCTCGGCCGATCAGAAGAAGTACATGTACGCGCACTGCGTCGCGCAGTTCCAGTTTGCGTCGGTGAGCACGGTCCAGTGGTCGGGCACCTACGGCATCCCGCTACCGGGCATCGAGCCGGGGCCGTTCTGGTACCCGTACCCGCAGGCCGACGGCTTCAACGAGACCTCGTCGTACAACACGCGCACGCGGATGTACCTGGGCCAGCGCTTCGGTCTGAGCATCTGGGCGTACGTGCCCATGTTCCTTGCGACGTGCTTCCTGCTCGGCGACTCCATCGTCTTCTTCTTCACCGAGGCGCTCATGCCCATCACCCTCTCCGACCAGTACGCCTTTGCCTCCAACTCGCTCAACAACGTGCGCGACAGCCTGGTGATCATGGCCACCACGCGCGCGTCGCGCCGCAAGCGGCTGGCCCTCGGGTTTGCCGCGGTGTTTTCGGCCATCCTCTTCTACTCCATCTTCATCGCCGCGCCTTGGGGCTTCTTCTACACCTCGCTGCCGCGCCCCATCTGCGAAAAGTCGGTCGACGCCAACGACCCGAGCCACGTCGGCCTCGGCCTCGCCCCGGACCACGGCGTGCCGCAGATCGCGTGGAAGGGCACCCGCGGTGGGTGGAAGACGGACTACGACGCCACCTGGTACGACCTCGCCGCGCTGTTCACGCAGCTGCTCGTGCTCGCGCTGCTGCCGCTCACCACGACCGAGATGTGCCGCAGCCTCAACAAGTCGCTCAACGAAGCGGACGGCGGTCGCACCACCGTCGCGGGCATCCAAAAGGCGGCACAGTACGTGCACAACGACGCCGCGTACCGCTTCATGCAAAAGGTGCTCGTGCTGCCCATGATCCTTGGCATCCTCATCGCCATCGTGGGCCAGAGCATCAGCGGCGCGCGGTTTGGAATGGCTTGGGCGGAGGGCGTCGTTGCGCAGGAGGTCGATCACGAGGGCATCCTCATCTTCGACGAGGTCAAGCTTTCGGAGCAAGTCTACGACCAAACTATTGCAACGTTGTCCGTCGTGGTTGTGTGCGGCCTCGTGTTCGCCGTGGCCATCCAGCGCCACCTGATCAACGGCGTCGGCTGCTTCTCGGCCGGCCTCTTCTTCGGCTGGGTCGCGCTCGTGATCGTCTTTGCGCTGCCCCTCATGATCTACGCGTGGAGCCGCTCCATCTTCACCGAGAAAGCGGCCAGTGAGGACTGCGCCGCCTTCCCAAGATCCTCGCACGAGTTTGAGCACGACCTGTGCGTCTCGCGCTTCTGGACGCTGCTCGTGGGCGGTGGCATCTTTCTGGCCACCGTTCTCGTGATCACCGTGCTCGGGCTCTTGGAGGCGTTCCCCGCACTCTTTGCCAACCGCAACAAGGCGAAGGTCAGCATGCCCAAGACGCAGGAGCTCAACCCGATCATGCGCTCCACCGGGCCCGCCAACTCGGTGGGCGCGCCGTTCCGCAGCGCGTCCGAGCCGTTCTTCAACCCACAGACCAAGACCAAGCCCAGGACGGCCAACGAGTTCCTCTACGGAAACCGCATCCCGGCTCCGTCGCGCCGGTAAAGCAACAAGGCGCGCAAGCTCCACTCGGGAGGCGGGTAAAGCGATCGGTCGGTAGGTGGGTGAGCGGGAGGAGTGGGGTGGGGCGCACGTGGGGTCAGAAAGAGTGGAGGGGTGGG
>Ga0233444_10002960_pt1 | contig 17231 bp, 19 predicted proteins | sample SI_124_October20_6_FD_182792 | JGI IMG/M metagenome (GOLD analysis project Ga0233444, IMG submission 182792) | Seawater microbial communities from Saanich Inlet, British Columbia, Canada - SI_124_October2016_10_MG | ecosystem: Environmental > Aquatic > Marine > Inlet | place: Canada: British...
CTAGCAGAGTGTACCCCCAGTGGGTTACACACCCCCACCACCAGACACACCAGAGACTCTCTAGAGACCTATAGGAGTTCCTTAAGTACCCCTGAGTATCAGGGTGCTCAGAGAGTTCTTTAAGAGTTGTGTACATACTCGTGTACATTATGTGCGTGTTGACAGTGACTCACAGTATCCTAAAGTGAATGTATTGCTTATTTAGCAGTGAGACTGGTGCAGTATTGAAGCGTAGAACTGCTTCCCGAGCGCGCCATTTCCTCAGAGATACTCTTGGATAACTCATTGTTCTGTAGGCATTCCGTGTGTTTACCGAGCAAGGGATGTGTCCCTATGGGTCTCTTTAATAAATAAAACTTGTTATGTGTAAGACATCCACTTTTTCAACACCTCTAGTGAATATCCTTCTCCATATCCTTGTCCAACACCAGCTGTTCTCCAGCCTCCAATAGCATCCACAATGTCACTAGGACACTCAACTGCTCTTAACCTGTCTCTGATACTGTGTCTGAAGCTATGAACAACACATCCCTCTGGCACATGTTCATGCAACCACTTGTTTAAACCACCACTAGCTGAGTTAGTCTTACACACCAGTTCATTGCAGTATCTTGGGAAACAGAACAGGTTATCATGCTGTTGATCCACTATACGTTTAGCAGCCCATAATGCAGAACCAACGAGAGGTATCTTCCTCTTACTTCCTTTGGTCTTTAGTGTTCTCCATGGATGAGGCTTAAGGTCTATGTATGGAGTTGGATCATCTAGTTTGACATCAGATTTCAACAAGCCTGCTGCTTCACCTAACCTCATTCCTGTGTCACTGATAAGTGCTATCAACCACCTCATGTCATCATCTTGAGACTGACACAAAGCTTGTATCTTTCTGATGTCGTCTAATGGAATAGGTTTGCGAGTAACTTCTTTATCATCTTCAGGGAAGTAGGTCTTTGAGAAGGCATTGGAGCAACCTAAACCTTCTTCAGTGATTAGAATATTGATGATTGCTCTAACAGATGAGAACACACGCTTTACTGTCTTTATGCTCATGCCTTGGTCTATCAACCAGTCTCTGAATACAGAAGCATCAGCAGATGAGTATTGCTCAATACACCTATTACCCAAGACCTTAACTACATACTCAACATTTCTAGTTGCTGTTCTGACAAACACCTTGTCTTTACCAACACCTTTCAGCTTCAGGTAAAGATCTAATGCATCAGATAATGTGGGTGTATTGCTCTCTTCAGCAGCTGCATCAGACCTGACAAGATGAATAGCAGGTATGTCCATCTTTTGAAGTCTAAGACCAAGCCAGTAATCTTCTAACCTTTGAAGGATAGAGTTGCACGCTCTCAGAGCTCTGTTTAAAGACCTGGTCTTTAGGCTGAAAGAAATACGTTTTGATGAGTAATAAGGCTGCACATCAATAGGAACACGCCTTACGAAATAGAAAATACCACCCTTGGACTGGATGTATTGCTGGTTATGATTGTACATGAGTTTGGACACATCCCTTGCTCGGTAAACACACGGAATGCCTACAGAACAATGAGTTATCCAAGAGTATCTCTGAGGAAATGGCGCGCTCGGGAAGATTCGAACTCCCGACCCCTAGATTCGTAGTCTAGTGCTCTATCCAGCTGAGCTACGAGCGCGTCTTTGGCCTTTGGTCAATCACCGGCTTGCCTTGCGGCTTTGGCGGTGAGTGTCAACCAATGAGGCGCAACATAGGTTAAGCCTTAGGCGCTTGCAAGTGAATATTCACCCGACTTTACCGACTTTTTTATTGGTCATTCCAATCGGTCTTTTTTCATCGCCTGAATCGGTTGTGAAAAAAATACCGTATCAAGCATATGCTTTGGCTTTACAGCTTTTGAGGCAACCCGATATGATGGCGCCCGCAACAAGTCCCTCGGGGGCTTTGTCTTTGGTCAAGGGTGAGAAGCATGACAGAACAGCGTATCAAATCATTTCCGGTTTCATGGGAAGAATTACATCGCACCTCAAAGGCTTTGGCCTGGCGGCTGCTCGAGCTTGGCCCGTTTGACGGATTGATTGCGGTCACGCGTGGCGGGCTTGTGCCAGCGGCGATTGTTGCGCGTGAATTGGAAATTCGGCTGATTGATACGGCCTGTATTTCATCCTATGCCGGCAATGAACGTGGCAAGCTTGATGTTCTCAAACCATCGCCCTTGGCCGGCGATGGCAGCGGCTGGTTGATTGTTGATGATCTTGTCGATACGGGCGAAACCGCCAAGGCGCTAAAGCTGATGCTGCCAAAGGCGCATCTGGCAACCGTTTATGCAAAACCGGCTGGGCGGCCGCTTGTCGATACATTTGTTACCGAAGTCTCGCAGGATACTTGGATTTTCTTTCCATGGGATCTTGAACCGCAGCCATCAACCCCGATCATTGGCCAACGCTAGATCAAATGATGCTCAATCGAAGGGCGCTTATTGGGTGGGTGGTTAGAGAGTTTTGGGCTTTAGCGTGCTTGGCTAAAGAGTGACACATTTACAGGCTTTGCGGCGCGGCAATATCATGCCACTCGGTCTCATTTGTGTTGGACAAGGTCGGGAAAACGCGCAAAGGAAATTGAATGTGGAATTCCGAGCCGTCACTACCTGACCGGCTAAGCGGAAGCATGCCATTTTGTGCCATTGTCAGATCGCGTGAAATGGCAAGCCCAAGCCCGCCGCCGCTGCCTTGTTTGCTTTTGAATGGCGCCAAATTAATGCAAAACATGTTAAAAACCGGTATTATGGGTTATTAAGGCAATGATGCGCGGCGGTTTTTGCTGATGAATTGGAAATAACGCGTCAAAATCATTGCCGGCCCAATGCAAATATCATTGACAGATGCGCCCACGCGGCCTATACCCCGCACTCAATATTTTTCTATATTCACAGTCATAAAGGAGCGTTCAGATGAAACGCACCTATCAGCCTAGCGTATTGGTTCGCAAGCGCCGTCACGGTTTTCGTTCACGCATGGCCACTGTTGGTGGTCGTCGGGTCATTCAGGCTCGTCGTGCAAAAGGCCGTGCGCGCCTCTCAGCGTAACGATATTCACAAGGATACCGGTATTTGGTGTCTGACATGAAAACCATACCGTCGCGCGCCGGATTTCTTGCGGCGCGGTCCAAGGGCGAAAAAGCCCTTGCCAGAGGTCTTGTAATCCAAGCCGTCACCCGCGATTCGGATGATTGGCGGATTGGTCTCACCGCTACCAAAAAAATTGGCAATGCCGTCACGCGTAATCGGGCACGGCGGCGCATGCGCGCTTTGGCGCGAGATCATCTGTCGCCATTGGCAAAAAATGGCATTGATTATGTGTTGATTGCCCGTCACGACACCGCAACGGCGGATTGGCAGGACATGGCCAAAGGGTTGAAAAAAGCTATCCGCTATCTTCATCGCACCATCGCCAACAGCACAAATTCTGACGCCAAGTCTGACGCCAAGCCCGATTCCAAGCCAAACGCAAAGCCACTGGCAGACGGCCAACCACAGGATGACCCATGAACCGGTTTGGCGGCTTTGCGCAAAAGGTAGCGGCTAGTTTCCTGCTTGGGCTGATTGCATTTTACCGTTTGTTTATCTCGCCGCTTTTGGGGGCAAATTGTCGGCATTTGCCAACATGCTCACAATATGCGAAAGATGCGGTAATCACACATGGACCCTTGCATGGATCTTACTATGCGCTAAAACGTATTCTGCGCTGTCACCCTTGGGCCGAACCGAGGGTCGATCCGGTGCCACCATTCTTGAACAGGCCAAAAGCCGTGAAAAATATTAATGCCAAAAACCAAAGGTTAGGTGAATGACTCCCGAAAATCGTAATCTGATTCTGGCCGTTGCGCTGTCAATGGCTGTTTTGTTTGGCTGGCAGATATTGGTCATTCAGCCCGAACTGGAAAAAGAACAGGCGCAACAAGCCCTGATCGCGGAACAGCAGGCAGCAACTGCCAAGACACAGAATGTCGATGGCACGCCAGCAATCGCCAACACCGGTGAGGTGGTCAACCTAACACCGGGCGTTGCAGGACAGGATGTCGCAACCGCCGATACGGCCAAACGCATCACCATTGACGCGCCATTGGTTCAAGGCTCTTTCTCGCTTCAGGGCGCGCGGATCGATGATATTATTTTGACCGGCTATCGCGAAACTTTGGATGACGCATCAGATAATATTCAGTTTTTGAAAAAGACCAGCTCACAAGCACCCTTTTTTGCCGAATTTGGCTGGGCGAGTTCAGATGCAGACCAGCCAATGCCATCAGCGCAAACCCTATGGGCGGGTGATCGTGATCTGTTATCACCATCAAGTCCGGTAACCTTGCGCTGGGACAATGGCAAAGGTCTGGTTTTCACCCGCAAGATTTCAATCAATGATGATTATCTGATCACTTATGATGATTCGGTCGCCAGCAGCCTTGGCACGGCGATCACCATGTATCCTTTTGGTTTAGTACGCCGCCAAGGGACGCCGCCAACAAGCGGGATCTATATTCTGCATGAGGGCGCGCTTGGCGTTTTTGACGAAACCCTAAAAGAAGAAGATTATTCGGATTTGAGAGACGCCCCTGCCGGCGGCATGAAAGTCGCACCAGAGGCTGCGGGTGGCTGGATCGGTATTACCGATAAATATTGGCTTGCCGCATTATTGCCATCGCAGCAGGAAAAATTCACCTACAGCTTTCAGTCATTACCGGGCAAGACCGACCGTTATCAGGTCGATTATATAGATAATGTTGGTTTGACCTTGGCCGCCGGTTCGGCAGTCAGCACCCAAGCGCGGCTTTTTGCCGGTGCCAAAAAAGTGGCTTTGCTAGATTATTATGAAGAAGAATTGGGCATTCCAAATTTCGATTTGGCGATTGATTTTGGCTGGTTCTATTTCCTGACCAAGCCGTTTTTCTATGCCATTGACTGGCTGTTTAATTTATTTGGTAATTTTGGCGTGGCAACACTGGCCTTTACCGTTGTTGTAAAGCTTGCCTTTTTCCCACTTGCCAATAAATCCTATCGTTCGATGGCAAAGATGCGGATTCTGACACCGAAACTGCAATCGCTTCGCGAACGGTTTGGTGATGACCGGATGAAGCTGAACCAAGAAATGATGGCGCTGTACAAGGCGGAAAAGGTCAATCCGGCAGCAGGCTGTTTGCCGGTGCTATTGCAGATTCCGGTATTTTTTGCGCTTTACAAGGTTTTATTTGTGACCATCGAAATGCGACATGCGCCTTTCTTTGGCTGGATCGCCGATTTGTCAGCACCTGACCCGACCTCAATTTTCAATGTCTTTGGCTTATTACCCTTTTCCGTCGATTTTCTACCACCATTCTTACAATTAGGCTTATGGCCAATTTTCATGGGTATTTCCATGTTTTTGCAAATGCGCTTGAATCCGACGCCGCCTGATCCAATCCAGGCTAAAGTATTCCAGTGGATGCCGGTGTTTTTTACTTTCCTGCTAGCCACTTTCCCGGCCGGTTTGGTAATTTACTGGACATGGAACAACCTTCTTTCAATGGCGCAGCAATGGTACATCATGAAACAAGTGGCGAAGAGCGGCTAGCCATCACAAATGAGGCTGGTCGGCTGCTTTTTGCCGGCCAGTGTGATTTTATCGCTGCCGCCAATAATATGAAGGCATTGCCGCCGGTTACCTTGCCGGAAATCTGCTTTGCTGGCCGATCGAATGTTGGCAAATCCTCGCTGGTGAATGGATTGACCGGACGGCGAATGCTGGCGCGAACATCGCAAACGCCGGGCCGAACACGGCAATTGATTTTTTTCAATCTTGCCGATCGCCTGCAATTGGTTGATTTGCCCGGCTATGGCTATGCCTCGGCACCCAAAACCGACATCAAGGCCTGGACCAATCTCACCCGCAAATATCTTGCCGGTCGCCCATCCTTGCAGCGGGTATTTTTGCTGATTGATAGTCGGCGCGGTGTTGGCCCAGCCGATCATGATATCATGGCGCTTCTTGATGAAACGGCGGTGTCATGGGCGGTGGTGATGACTAAAGCCGATAAACAAAAAGCTGAATCCCTGGCGAAAATATGCAAGGAAACCAAAACAAAAATCAGTAAATATGTTGCCGCCTATCCCGAATTATTCATCACCTCATCTGAAGATGGAACCGGCATTGAGGCATTGCGGGCGCATTTGTCGGGATTTGCTCTGCCAAAGGCCGATCGAACTGCCCCCTAAAGCGAGATAAGCGATTTAACCCCCGAAACCGAATTAAATTGCGCCAAGCTATTGCGCTCTTGGCGGGATTGCCGATAATCAGCGCGGTAAATAGGCGCAAGGCCATTGGCATCTGCGCTCTTTTCGAAAAATCCGGCCTGATATGGCCCTTGCTTTAAAGGCGATGACGATGGAAAACTCAGCTGACCAGATGCAGGTTGATCTGCTAGCGAAAACCGGAATGCTTATCGAGGCACTTCCGTTTATGCGCCGCTATTCTGGCAAAACCATCCTCGTTAAATTTGGCGGCCATGCGATGGGCAAGGCTGATTATGTGAATGCGTTTGCCGCCGATATCGCTTTACTGGATCAGGTTGGCGCAAGGCCGGTTGTGGTTCATGGCGGCGGGCCACAAATTGGTGATATGCTGAAAAAATTGCAAATCGAATCAAACTTTATTGATGGTCTGCGCGTCACCGATGAGGCCACGATTTCGGTTGTTGAAATGGTTCTTGCTGGCGGCATTAACAAGGCGCTTGTCGCCGCGATTGCTGGTGCCGGAGGACGCGCTGTTGGCGTGTCTGGCAAGGATGGTGGGCTGCTTACGGCCCGCAAATTGATGGCAGTGGCAAAAGCCAGCGACAGTGCGATTCAGCAAGCGGTTGATCTTGGCTTTGTTGGCGAGCCATCACATGTTGATGTGACTGTTTTAAATGCGCTGATGCAGCATCATTTGATTCCCGTTGTTGCACCCGTTGGCAGCGGCGAAGATGGCAAGACCTATAATATCAATGCCGATACCGCAGCTGGTGCCATTGCCGCAGCCTTGAATGCAACGCGCATGTTAATGCTTACCGATGTATCAGGGGTTTTGGACAAGAACGGCAAATTGATTAGCAGCCTAACGATTAGCCAAGCCGAAGCCTTGATCCATGATGGTACGGTTTCTGGCGGCATGATTCCAAAAGTTAAAACCTGTATTGATGCTGTTCAAGGCGGTGCTGAAGGCGCGGTAATCATGGATGGCCGCGCACCGCATGCGCTTCTTGTAGAATTATTCACCGAACATGGTATGGGAACCATGATCACCGCCGATTAATGTATTTTTGATTAGGAAGAATGATAACCATTATGACCGCTGCTTTTCCAACCCAATCGATCGGTGACTGGATTTTCGATCTCGATAACACCATCTATCCGGCCAAAACCAATCTGTTTCGCCGCGTATCGGTTCGGATTACCGAATTTGTTGCGGCGCATTATAATGTTGCTGATGATGATGCGCGGGTGATTCAAAAGGATTTGTTTCACCGCTATGGAACCACCATGCGCGGCATGATGAGCGAAGAAAATATCCAGCCCAAAGTCTATCTCGATTATGTCCATGATATTGATGTTAGTGATCTTGACCATGACCAAGAGCTTGATTCCATGTTAACCGCGTTGCCCGGGCGGAAACATATTTTTACCAACGGCACCGTTCCGCATGCGGAAAATATTTTATCGGCCTATGGTGTTCGTCATCATTTTGATCAGATTTTTGATATTGTTGCCGCCGATTATATTCCCAAGCCAGATCAATATGCCTTTGATTGTTTTTTAAAACAGACCGGCATTGACCCGAATGGTGCGGTCATGATCGAAGATATGGCCGCCAATCTGCAGCCCGCAGCCGCGCTTGGCATGCGTACGGTTTGGCTGGCAAGTGATATTGAATGGGCTAATCGCGGCTCGGATGAAGCTTATGTGCATTTTAAAGCCGATGACCTAAAGGGGTTTTTGCGCTCGCTTGCCCTTGCTGGGTGATCAATCAAAAGACTGACGTGACGGCATTATGGACGCATGGGCCGGTAAACGCTATAACGACAGGGGCGGGCAATTGGCCTGTCAAATTTAAGGAGAAAAAGCATGGATTTGGCGCAACTTGAAACCGAAATCAACGCCGCATGGGACAATCGTGATGTGGTAAATGCCGCGACCACAGGGGCGGTTCGTGACGCTGTTGCAGCTGCGCTTGCTTTGCTTGACTCGGGAACAGCGCGTGTCGCAGAACCGGCTGGCGATCATCAATGGACGGTGAATCAATGGCTGAAAAAAGCGGTGCTTTTATCATTTCGTCTGAATGACATGCAAACAATCCCAAGTGGAACCATCTATGAAGGTGCTGGCGAATCTGTGTGGTGGGACAAGGTGCCACCAAAATTTAGCGGCTGGGATGAAGCGCGTTTCCGCGACGCCGGTTTTCGTGCCGTGCCGGGCTGTATTGTTCGCCATTCGGCCTTTATTGCGCCAAATGCCGTCTTGATGCCAAGCTTTGTGAATCTTGGTGCCTATGTTGGCAGCGGAACAATGGTTGATACATGGGCAACGGTTGGATCATGCGCGCAGATTGGCAAGAATGTGCATCTGTCAGGCGGGGCTGGTATTGGCGGGGTTTTGGAACCTTTGCAGGCCGGACCGGTCATCATTGAGGATGATTGCTTTATCGGTGCCCGTTCAGAAGTTGTTGAAGGTGTGGTTGTTGAAACCGGTGCGGTTTTGTCGATGGGTGTGTTTATTGGCGCTTCGACCAAAATTGTCGATCGGGTTACCGGCGAAGTGCATATTGGCCGCGTGCCAGCCTACTCAGTTGTTGTGCCTGGCAGCCTTCCCGGCAAGCCATTGGCCGATGGATCACCTGGCCCGTCACTATATTGCGCCGTAATCATCAAAAAAGTTGACGAAAAGACCCGTGCAAAAACATCTGTAAATGATCTTTTGAGAGATTAAAACCATGCCATCCTATGCGGTTCAACTTGCGCAAAGACTTGTGCGCTGCCCATCGGTAACACCGATTGAAGGCGGGGCGCTTGATCTGTTGCAGGATGAATTCACCAAGCTTGGTTTTAACTGCACAAGATTGCCTTTTGGCGCTGGGGACAAGCGGATTGATAATCTGTGTGCACGCCGTGGGAAAGGCAGCCCTCATTTCGCCTTTGCCGGACATACTGATGTTGTGCCGGTTGGAGATGCCGCGCAATGGCAGCATGACCCTTTTGGCGGCACGCTTGTCGATGGCAAATTATATGGCCGTGGTGCGGCTGATATGAAAGGTGGCATCGCCGCTTTTGTTGCCGCCGTATCCGCTCTTGACGGTGCCGATGACTCAGGGTCGATCAGCTTTATCATCACCGGTGATGAAGAAGGCGATGCTGATTTCGGCACGGTTAAGATGGTTGAATGGTTACAGGCAAATGGTCAGGTGCCAGATGTGTGTGTTGTTGGCGAGCCAACCAATCCATCACGTCTTGGCGATGTGATTAAGAACGGCCGCCGCGGCAGCCTGTCCTGCCAATTGCGCGTTGACGGGGTGCAAGGCCATGTTGCCTATCCGCATCTGGCCGATAATCCGATTACCCGCTTGATTGCGATGTTGGCACCGGTGAATGGCACCGCGCTTGATGGCGGCAATGATTATTTTGACCCGTCAACGGCGAATGTGACCAGCATCGATACTGGCAACGAAGCTGGCAATGTCATTCCCGCATCCGTATCGGCCAAGTTCAATATCCGGTTCAATACCGAACATAATTCAGATAATTTAATTGGGTGGCTGGAAGAACATTTCAACCGTGTTGGCGGCGAATGGACAGCGACATGGCGTGCCTCGGCACAGCCCTTTGTGACGCCTGTCGGCAGCTTTACCGAATTGATGCAGGCAGCGATTGAATCGGTCACCGGACAAAAGCCGGTTCTGTCAACAAGCGGTGGCACATCGGATGCGCGCTTTATCACAAATATCTGTCCCGTTGCCGAATTTGGCCTTGTTGGTCAAACCATGCATCAGGTCGATGAGCATGTTGACGCTGCTGACATCGACCAGCTTGCGAAAATCTATCATGAAATGCTGGTTCGTTTTTTTAAGGGTGACTCTTAAATGGCATCATTGCCCAATCTATCACCATCAAGCCTGTTCGCCCTGATTCGGGTGACATTGCTTGTCATGCTTGGCCGAAAACCAGCGATTGGCAGTTATGACACATCGCCAGCGGGGGTTTGGCAGGCAATTGCAGCATCGATTGTCTTTACGCTTTTGGTCACGATTTATCCGGGGCTTGAGGCGACTCCAAACCTATTTTTCGCGGCGCTGCTTTTGCAATTGATCGGCGTTGTCATGCTGGTGCTTTTGATCAATCTGTTGTTAAAAGCGCTTGGCCGACCAGATAAGTTACTGCCGTTTATCGTGCCATTTTTATGGATCGAAAATCTGCAACAGCTTCTTGGCGGCATTGTTCAAAGCCTGACCGTGATGACCGGTGATCAAACGCTGATGATTTCGATTTTGCCGGTTGCCGTTTGGACCTGCTATTGGTTGTGGCGGATTGGCCGCGATATCGTCGGCAAGGGCGGCTTGGTAGCGGCAGGGTTCATCGCCCTGTCATTCATGATCGATGTCAGCCTTCTTTATATGCTTCAGTCGCGACTGCCAGCCATCGGCGGATAATCAACCCCAACAAGATACAAGCCCTCGGGCGGGGCGGTTGGGCCAGCCGCACTGCGGTCACAGGCAGCAAGCGCGGTTTTCACATCATCGGCGTGCCATTTACCAGTGCCAACAAGCGCCAAAGTTCCGGTGATATTACGCACTTGGTGATGCAGGAATGACCGCGCCTCGGCATGAATGTGAATTTCATCACCAACCTTTTCAACATCCAAACGATCAAGCGTCCGCAAGGGTGATTCAGCCTGACATTGGCTTGCCCGAAAACTGGTGAAATCATGCCGCCCAAGCAAATGTTTGGCAGCGTTTGCCATCGCTATTGGATCAAGCGGGTGTTTGTGATGCCAGACCCGTCCGGCATCAAGCGCTGGCGGTTGGCGGCGCGGCAAAATCCGGTATAGATAGCGCCTGCCAATGGCACTGAATCGGGCATGAAATTCGGCTGGCACCTCAACCGCATGTCGAATGCTGATCGGCATTCTGGCAAGATGGGCGTTCAACGCCTCCATCACCCTGTTGGCGGTGAATTTATCGGGAACGTCAAGATGCGCTGCCTGCGCGGTGGCATGAACGCCTGAATCGGTGCGCCCTGCGCCGGCAACCGCAACTGGTGACAATAAAAAAGCTGCGGCGGCATCTTCAATCCGGGCCTGAACCGAATCGGCATTATCCTGACGCTGCCATCCTGAAAAGGGGCCGCCATCATATTCAATGGTGATTAGAATACGCCGCGTCATTTGGTTTCTGGGCTGGTTTCAGGATGCAAAAACGCACCAATCGCCAGCGCTGTCCCGTTCAGAAAATCACTTGCCGTCATGCTGGTTTTTCCCGCCGGTTGTACCTTTGTGATTTTCAGCGCATCTTGCCCACAAGCGATTATCATTGCGCCATCATCGGTCTTGCCAAGAAAGCTGCCAGCCAATGCGTTCTGGGGCGCTACGTTCTGGTGCGTTGCGGTCGTTTGTGTCGCTGGCATCGCCATCGGGCTTGCCTCTAAAATGCGTAATCGGCCTTTTGGCGCAAAACACCATGCGCCCGGATAGGGTGCAAAAGCACGGATGTGACAATCAAGAACATTGGCAGGCTGCTGCCAATCAATCATCGCCTCGGCCGAGCTGATTTTGGCAGCATAGATAATGCCGTCATCGGCTTGCGGTGTTGGTGATGCCAAACTATCTGGCGCACCGTCAATCACCGCACCAAGACATGCCGCAGTCAAATCGGCCAACCGGTCATGCAGGCTGGCGGCATTATCATGCTTGCTGATTGCTGTTTGACGAACGCCAACAACGGGGCCGGTATCAAGCCCGGTTTCCATGATCATTGCCGAAATGCCGGTTTCGCTGTCGCCGGCTTGGATCGCACGCTGGATCGGCGCGGCACCCCGCCACCGCGGCAATAAAGATGCGTGGCCGTTCAAACAGCCAAACCGCGGAATGGCCAAAATCGTTGCTGGCAATAACAGCCCATAGGCAACCACAACGAATAAATCGGCATCATGGCTTGCAAGCTGCGCCTCAATTTCAGCAGATTTTAAATGTTCGGGGGTGAAAACTGGCAAGCCCGCAGCATCAGCATAGGCGGCAACAGGCACCGGCGTTGTTTTCATGCCACGGCCAGATTTTTTGGCAGGCTGGCTGTAGACAGCGCAAACCTCATGCGTTTTGACAAGATGATCAAGCGTCGGAATGGCAAAGGCCGGACTGCCCATAAAGACAATGCGCTGCTTTGCGCCTTTCTGCGGCGGCGTATCGGCCATTTCGGCGTCTGCCATTTTGGCGTCTGCCATTTTATCGTCTGAATGCGAGGCGGTCATGCATGACCTCCGGTTAGTTGCGCGATGTCGTTTGACGCATTTCCTTCATGACCCGCCGCAAAATCATATCACGTTTCAAGCGGGAAATATGATCGATGAACAGCACGCCATTCAAATGATCAATCTCATGCTGAACACAAGCCGCCAACAGCCCGCTAGCAACAAGTGACTGCATCTCACCAGCCTCATCAAGATAGCGCACTTCAACTTCGGCTGGCCGTTCAACATCGGCCGTTTGGTCGGGAATAGAAAGACAGCCTTCTTCCAAGATGGCGCGGGCGTCTGATTCGCGAATAATTTCCGGATTAATCATTTTGAATAATTCGGGCGCATCATCCTTGCCACAATCCATAACAATGACACGCTGGCCAATATTGACCTGCGGTGCGGCAAGGCCAATGCCCGGCGCGTCATACATGGTTGCCGCCATATCATCCAGAAGCTGGCGAATGCCATCGGTGATTTCGGTCACCGGCTTTGCCGTTTCGCGTAAAATCGGATCTGGCACTTTGATAATTGGGACAAGCTTGGCAGTGGCTGGCATAAGTAAAATTCCTAAATGTGACTTCGGCCAAAGGAAACGGGCAATGCTGTTTGGTGCAGCACCATTTCATCCGGGTTTGGTCAGTTTCGGTTTTCATGGATTAGAAGATGGTGTCGTTGCAGTCAAGTTGCTAGCATGTCAAACTTGGCACGGGGGAAACGCCAGACCATTTTTGAAAAGGCGTTACAGGTGATGAACATGACTGGCATGGAACTGATTTTGATTGCAGGCCTGTTTGGCGTGATTGGGCTTGGCGTGCTATTTTTGCGACGCGGGAAACTGCCGGAAAATGGCCAAGATTTTGCCGAATTGCGCGGCCAGCTTGCCCAAATGGCAAGCCAATCTAATGAATTGCAGCGGCTAATTGCCGAACAGATGGCGCAAAGCGAAGGTCGCCTTGGCAACCGGCTTGAGCAATCGCTTCGTGACCAGAATGAGCGAACGACCAAATCATTGACCGGCATGGCTGAAAAGCTAGCGGTCATCACCGAGGCCAACACCCACATTTCGGCATTAACCAATCAGGTAACGCAGCTTCAAAATATTTTATCCAACAAACAGGCGCGTGGCAGTTTTGGCGAGGTGCAGTTGGAAAATCTGGTGCGTGATGCGCTTCCGGAAAATGCGTTTGATTTTCAGGCAACGCTTGGCAATGGTCGGCGCGTCGATTGTTTGCTTCGCCTGCCCAATCCACCCGGACCAATCGCCATTGATTCCAAATTTCCGCTTGAGGCCTATCGCCGTTTGACCAGCGCGGCGAATGATGCCGAACGTGACGCGGCAAAGCGGTTGCTGGAAAATGATGTGAAAAAACATATTCAGGATATCGCCGAAAAATATATTATCCCGGGTGAAACCGCCGAAAGCGCCATTTTATTTTTACCGTCCGAATCGGTTTATGCCGAAATCAATATTCAATTGCCAAAGCTGGTCGAGGCCAGCCGCAAGGCGCGTGTCTATATGGCGGGGCCGGATAATCTGATGCTGTTGCTGCATACGGTCAGAGCCATTTTGCGTGATGCGCGCATGCATGAAGCGGCAGGCCTAATCCAGACACAGGTCGATTTGATGATGAAGGATGTGCATCGTCTCGAAGATCGTGTTGCCAAATTGGCAACGCATTTTTCCCAAGCCGAAAAAGATATTTCGGATATCCAGACATCGACTGGCAAGATTATTTCACGCGGCAATAAAATTGACGAAATCGAAGTTCTGGATGCCGATGAGGCAACACCGGCCGCGCCAAAGACCGATTTGCTAGGCTAAGCGCGATTTTGGCTGCAACGATCTGGCGATATGGCGTGATGAATGGCATGACGATATGGCATGGTTGGGGGGTTAATTAATTATGCCGGCTAAAATTCCAGCTTGGCACGCGCTTTCAACGCCTGTGCCAGCGTGCCATCGTCAAGATAATCCAGCTCGCCACCAACCGGCATACCATGCGCCAATCGGGTAATATCAAGCGGCAGATTTGCCAGTTTTTCGCCGATATAATGCGCCGTGGTTTGTCCATCAACGGTTGCTGATAACGCCAGAATAATTTCGGCAGTATCGTCATGTCCGGCACGGCGAACCAGCCGGTCAATATGCAAATCTTCGGGCCCGCGCCCATCAAGCGCGCTAAGCGTGCCGCCTAGAACATGATACAGCCCACGATAAACCGACGCCCGTTCCATCGCCCATAAATCGCCAACATCCTCAACAACACAAATCCGGCTGCGGTCACGGCGGCTATCGGCGCAGATGCTGCAATGATCGGTGATATCAAGATTACCACATTCAACACAGGCACGAACATTGCTGGCAACATTATGCAGTTCTTCGGCAAGTGGAAGCATTAGACGGTCGCGGTTTTTCAGCAAAAACAAAACAGCGCGCCGCGCCGATCTTGGCCCAAGCCCCGGAAGGCGGCCAAGCCTGCGGATTAGATTTTCAAGCGAATTATGCATTTTAGAACGGCAAATTCATTCCGGGTGGAAGTGGCAACCCGCCGGTAATATCTTTCAGCAGACGCGCCTTTTCACCCGCCGCCTCATCAAGCGCGTTATTCGTGGCAAGACAAATCATATCTTCCAACATATCAACATCATCAGGTGCCAAAGCTGCCGGATCAAGCTTTAGCCGAACCAGCTTGCCATCGCCGCTAACCGTTGCGCTAACGGCACCGCCACCAACCATTGCAGTAAATTCCATGGTGGCAAGATCGGCCTGCATGCTTTCCATCCGGCCTTGCATTTCTTGCACTTTTTTCATCATGCCAGCCATATTGCGCATCATCCCGACATCTCCTCATCATCGTCATTATTTTGTCCAGCTTCCAAAAGCCCATTATCATCGACAAGCGTTAATGCTGCATCCGGGGTTTCGGGGATTTTGATTTCATCAATGCTGGCACCGGGAAAAATATCTAGAATCTGTGCCACCAAAGGTTCGCTAGCGATGGTGTCGCGCAGCTTTTCATCAGCATCGCGCTGTTCTTCGGCAAGGGTTTGCGCGCCGCCTGATTCGGAAAGTGATACAAGCCAGCGTTGACCTGTCCATTGGCTAAGATATCGGGCGATATCGCCGGCCAATTGACCAGGCGCAGCACCAACAAGACCAATTTGTAAATTGCCCGGTTTTAACGACACCAGCTTTACATGATTGCGAATTAGCGCTGCCAACAACATCTCGCCATTGGTTTCGGCAAGCGCGACAATCTCGGCAAGCGAGCTTGGCATGCCCGCCCCTGTGTCGATTGGCGCTGTCTCGACTGATGATGCAACAGGTGCCGACGTGGCAGGTGCCGATGCAACAGGTGCTGATGATGGGCTTGGCGGTGATGATGGGCTGGTCTTTGGCAATTTCTGCATCAATTCGCCCGGGGTTGGCATATGCGCTGTATGCGCCAGCCGAATGATCAGCATTTCGTACGCCGCCGCTGGATTGGGCGCTTGGCCAAGCTCGCCATGGCCTTTTAGCAATAGCTGCCATGCCCGTCCAAGGCGGGCAATGCCTGATTCGGCAAGACCGGCAATCATCTCGCGCTCGCTTTCGATCAGCGCGTCATTACTGCCACCTGCGGCCTGCATGCTGGCAAGATGGATTAAATCTAAAAGATCAGTGACCAGCATTTCTGGCTCGGCACCACGGCTATAGGCAATGTTAAAAGCGGCAAGCGCCGAAGGCGCGTCACCCGCCAGCGCGGCCGTCAGGACGGTTTGTGACTCGCGCCGTCCAGGTCGCCCAAGCATATCAGCAACCATGTCATTGGTCAGCTTGTCCGCGGTCATTGCCGCGGCCTGATCAAGCAAGGATAGCGCGTCACGAACCGACCCTTCGGCGGCGCGCGCAATGGCAGCAAGCGCATCTTCATCCGCCGCAATCGATTCGCGTTGGCAAATCATGCCAAGATGCCCGGCCAGCATGGCCGCCGGAACACGCCGCAAATCATAGCGCTGGCACCGCGATAAAATCGTAACCGGCACTTTTCTGATTTCGGTTGTGGCAAAGATGAATTTTACCGCGTCAGGCGGTTCTTCCAAGGTTTTCAAAAGCGCGTTAAAGGCGCTTTTCGACATCATATGCACTTCGTCAATAATATAGATTTTATAGCGTGCCGAAACGGGCCGATAGCCAACGCCTTCGATAATTTCGCGGGCATCATCAACACCGGTATGGCTGGCAGCGTCAATTTCCAGAACATCAACATGACGTCCTGCTGCGATGGATTTGCATGGCTCGCATTGACCACATGGTTCAAGCGTGGCGTCACCATTCCCATCGGCACCAATACAATTCAGCCCCTTGGCAAGAAGGCGCGCCGTTGATGTTTTGCCAATGCCGCGAACACCGGTCAGCACAAAAGCATGGGCGAGCCTGCCAAGCGAAAGCGCATTCCCAAGCGTGCGAACAAGCGCATCCTGACCAATCAGTTCGGAAAAAGTATCAGGACGATATTTGCGGGCCAATACTCGATAGGCTGGCTTGGCGGTGTCAGTCATCGGCTGGTAAACACCTATCTCTTGCTCTTGGCCACGCGAAGATTTGTGACCGGTCGGATCAGTCGCCATTGGCGCTATCAAGCTGGCGCCATCTTCAGCCAAGCCGAATCCCGAAAAAGGGAAAAGCCATTGCGGCCATGCCAAGCGCGATGCGCCAAAACGCCAAAAGTCAGTGGAAGACTGGATGACCCGTAAACATCCT
>Ga0233444_10002961_pt1 | contig 17231 bp, 16 predicted proteins | sample SI_124_October20_6_FD_182792 | JGI IMG/M metagenome (GOLD analysis project Ga0233444, IMG submission 182792) | Seawater microbial communities from Saanich Inlet, British Columbia, Canada - SI_124_October2016_10_MG | ecosystem: Environmental > Aquatic > Marine > Inlet | place: Canada: British...
ATCTTATGGTACTTGCTGCTGAATCAATACCAGAAGGTATCCTAGATGAGATGTTCAAATCTGTAGAATCAAAAATGAATGTAAAAGGTTTACAATTAAAAACAATTTCTACAATGAAATCTATTTTAGAGAATACTGAATATGCAAAGGAAACTGATAGTTCTTTTAAGGCTTCATTTTTTAAAGATGATGATTCAAGTGATTCTGATGATATGTCTTTCATAAAAGGTGGTAAAAAACAAGATAAGATTTTTTAAACTTTTTACAATTTCTTCATATAATAAATATAAAATAACTCAATGAAATTATTTGATTATATAAAAGTTCTTTTCGGTAAGGATGAACAATGGGATACGGTTACAAATTACGATAAATCTAAAAATTCATTTATGACTAATAGATTTATGGGTATTAAATTTCCTGTCCAAGCAAATCTTTTTAATACTCTTAAAATAGATCCCGCAGGTCAAGCAGAAGCATGGCGTTTAGTTTCATCTAAATTTAATAGAGTACCAGGCTTTATCTATACTAAGGTAAAAAAGTCAGCAAAGCAAAAGGCAAAGGAATGGAATCCTAACCCAAAGGCATTAGAACTTTATATGAAATTTAATGAAATTGGAGAAAGAGAATATAAAGAAGCACTAAAACATGACCCATTACTAGTTCAGACGTCGATAGATATACTAGAAAAACAAATGGGCAATGATGTTAATTGATAATACTTTTGAATTAGGAATACCAACTCACATTTCATTTACTTTATTTAAGTATGATTACTTTGATAGCATACTTATAAGTAGAGTAAAAAAGGAATGCAAGAACCTATCTAAAATAGACGGTGAGTATATTGTTAAAAAAGAATCTTTTTTAAATGCAATTAAAACAAGTAAGAGGGTTAATAATGTAATTAAAAAGGCTGAGGATTTTGGATACATACCTAACCCGGCGATAAAGCCTAATTCCGTTTATTTCTTGTGTTCTATATTTAGTAGGTTACCTAACCTTGAATTTTTAACTATTAAAGTTAATGATGATAAAAAATACTCTAGGCTAATTAAAAATGAGGCTGGCTTTAACGTAGTAAGTTTTCATTTTAATATACTTGAAGGTATTTTTGATTTAACAAGATTATTAGATAGAACAGAATTAGATATTTTTAATAAAACTCTTATAGATTTTAAAATTCTTAAAAATAAATATCTTGAAAGAAAGCCATACTTTTATATGAAAGCTACGGCTATTATAGATATTTTAACTTCTATGGAGATGGACGGTAAGTTAACCACATTTCACATGATTGATCAAATTGATTCTAAATTAGAAGAAGATGATCCTATCTTAATTATAAAAACTGACTATACACCTTATTGATGGAATATATAAACAAATAATGTTTGTATATGAAAAAGATAATTAATTGGCTTAGTGGATTACTAAAAGATGAAAAAGGTACCCCTTCATCTAAAAGATTTATTGGAATAGTCGCGGGGCTTTCTTTATGTACAGCACTTTTTATTAATCTTTATACCGAACATCCAGTAGAACCATCATTAGTAAACGCGGTGGCCGCTATATGTGTTGGTGGTCTAGGATTAGCATCTGCTGATAAAATCTGGGGAAAGAAGATTGATAAAAAAGACCAACAAATAAATTCATAATTAATGGCAGTTAATGGAAGAACAACAGACGCTAATGGCGATGCTATATTAATTAGTTTACAAGAACCTTATAAAAATGTAGTGGAAGTAATAGGATATACTGATATTACTAAAGGTGAAAATACAAGCACCTTTTATAATAAACAGTTTAGATGGGGAACTGATGGTGTAACGTATTCTGATTATATAACACTTTCTAATGCGAATCTAGAAGCTTTATTATTAAATCCAAATAAACCATTTTGGGTACAATATAGATATGAACAAGTAGGCGATGGTACTTTAGAATTTGAATCTATTGCATTGGAGTTAGTAACAGACGGTGGTGTAATTTGTAGAATACCTCAAGTTGAATGCGGATCTGAAGGTTGTGTAGGTACCCCTAACTTAGTTGTTGACTGCTGTGGACAAGCATGGAATCCTTATGATTTATCAAGAGCATCCTCAATGTATAATCAATTATCAGCTATAACTTCAAATATGTTTGGTTTTTGCGTTGATTATTTTAAAACAAAAGCAGATCAAAGAAGCCGTGATGTTATTTTAAAAGAGTATTCTTTATTTGATGTTATTAAAGAATCTGAGATTAAAATTTTAATTCCTGATAACGAACTCCCAACTAGAGAAATTCAGTTTAATCCAATGATGATGGATTTTCCTGTACAGTTTGAAATTCATATTGTTAAATCTGCATTTGAGGCAGTCTTCGGTTTAGGCACAAAGCCTGAAATGAGAGACTATTTATATTTTAAAGATTATATGAATAGAATGTATGAAGTTGATGCAATAGCAGAGGCCGATGATTTTATGTATGCAGGGTCTTATTGGAGAGTAAGCTTGGTACCTTATCAAAAAAGAACTGCTGTAATGTTTGAAAATACAATAGATAGCAAAAAAGCTGAAGCTGATACAGATGCATTAATTTCAAACGTAGAAGATAAATTTAGAGTTGAAAGAGAAAATGAATTTAGAGATGTAAGAAAGGATAATCAATATAAAACAATAGGTACATTAGCAAATGATTATGTTAGACGATCATTAGATAAAAGATTAATTATAAAAGAAGAAAATGTTTATAATGAATGGACAATCATTTCAAAATATCATTACAAGTTATCTTCTATTAAAAATGGCGATATTGCTATGAAATATCAATATGAAGGCGGTTGGCAAAAAGAAGAAGATAGGGCTTTTACTTTTTGGGTGAGACCTCAATTTTTAAAACCTATAGGAAATAATGTACTTATTTTATCAATTGTAAATAAAAATGGAAAGACTCAATTTAATACAGGAAAATTACCTACATTCGGTAATGCTATATCGGTTGGTGATTGGGTAAACATAAGAGGAACAGAGTCATATAATGGAATTTCTAAAGTAATTGAAGTTATAGGTGATTCAATTATTATTGATGAAAAATATATTAATGATACATTAACAACGAGTTCACCTAGTTTTAACAAGGAAGCCAGTAATAATTTTATGATATATGAAAATGATTTATTGCCACCTACTCAGTATGTATCTTTTACATATACTTCTAATTGGTTTATTATGAAAGTTAATGAAACTTATTATAAATGGCAAATAACAAAACCATTTGTTAAAAATAAATGGTATGCTATAGTAATTAATTTAAATGCAACCGCAAGACAATTAGGATTATTTTTATACAATACAATAGAAAATGCAAGCGAACCTAATCCAGAGATGACTGCGAATTTAAATTTAATTTATAATAATACACAAGCATATACTCCAGTTGATGTAGTAGATGATAATTATTGGAAGGTATTAGGATGTGAAACAGATTTAACAAATATAAGAATTTGGAAAAAGCCAATAGCCGAAGAGTTGCAAGCTTTAGTACTTAGTCAATATGTAGTCAAAGATACACACCTTACTTTACTTTTAGATAACGCGTCGCCTGAATTAATGTTACAAGACGTAACGGATGCCAGATAACCTGGAATATATATTACAAATAACTTATTAATGGAAGATAACTCAAAAGATAAATTTAGAGATAGCATAGGTGATTTACTTAGTGAATTACCAGATGAAGTACCTGGTTTAGATGACACTCCAGAATTACCTAAAGTTAGATCAGAAAATACACAAGCAGTTGCATTAACTAAAGCAAAAAGTAAAGCTAAAAAAGTAATGTCAAGTTTACTTAAGTTTTATTTGAGCGAAGAAATCATTGCGGAGCACGAATATATTCAAGCAAAATCCAATTTAGATGAATATGCTTTAGGTATGCTTATAAGACAAATGGAAAACAGTGAGATTGCAATTTCATCATTAATGGATATTATTAATGAAGGTGATGTTTCTCCAAGAATGTTTGAAGTACTTAGTGATTTACAAAGAACTTTACTAGATATTATTAAAAGCCAAACAATGTATATGGTAGCTATTGAAGAAAATGCCAAAAAGACTTCTAGAGATATTGATGTTTATCATGGAAATTCAGAGAGCAATAATAATAAAAAACAAAGCGGTGTTAAGTCAAGAGGTACTAAAGATTTAATGAGAGCATTACAAGAAACAATTAACGAAGAAGATATACAAGATGTCGATAGCGATGAAAATGAAGAATAGTTATATTCTTACACAAGAAATAGTAAAAGGTGAGAGAAGAACTGATAGTGGTTTAATACTCCCTGATGAAAAATATAACAGGATAGCTTTAGTAATTGAAGCAGCCGATGACCTTGAAGTAAAGAAAGGTGATAAAATAGTAAAAACAATAGGTAAGGGTACTGAATATACATTTGATGGAGATAAGTTTGAAATCCTTCATATAAATCATGTTCTTGCTGTAATAGAAGAAGATGGCACAGAAACCACAAGCACCTAGCGCAGGATTTGATTTTAATGTTGGCAAAGCCAAGCAAGCATTTTCATGGTCAAGTGAAAGTGTAGAGCAGTTAATGTTTGCAATAGAAGAAGGTTATAAACCAGCATCTACTCCATTCTATGAAGGTAATCCTAATTTAAGAAAAGGTAATATTGTATTTAATTATACATCTGCAGAAATAAAAGAAATTAAAAAGTGTGCAAAAGATATTGTATACTTTGCAAATACTTATTGTACTGTAATGACCGATCATGGTTTACAGACAATTAATTTAAGACCTTACCAGGAAGATATGTTAAGGCAATTTCAAGCAGAAAGATTTAATGTATGTTTAGCAAGTAGGCAAGTAGGTAAAACTATTTGTTCATCTATTTTTATTGCTTGGTATTCATTATTTAATTTTGATAAGAATTCTTTAATACTTTCAAACAAAGGTGCAACCACAAGAGAGATCATTGATAAAGGTAAAACTATTTTAGAACATTTACCTTTCTTTTTAAAACCTGGCACACTTAAATGGGATGTATTTAATTCTAAGTTTGATAACGGCTGTAGAATAATTGGTCAGACTACTACAAAGAAAGCAGCAATCGGTTTTACTATTCATTTATTATTTATGGATGAGTTTGCCCATATACCTGCAAATTTTGTTGATACTTTTTATGAAAACGTGTATCCTACAGTATCTGCATCCACAAACTCTAAGGTAATCATAACAAGTACACCTAATGGCTTTAATAAATTCTATGACATATATACTGCTGCCGATAAAGGCCTAAGTGAATATACGCCCTTTAGAGTTGATTGGTGGGATGTACCAGGTAGAGACGATGCATGGATGAAGCAAGAAGTTGCCAACCTAGGTAGTGATGAGGCATTTAATAGACAATATGGAAATCAGTTTATAGCAGGATCGTCATTGCTATTAGGCGCTGATAGCCTTAAAAAATTAACAACGAATCAAATAGATTTTGTACATAGAGAAGTAATTGAATTTGATGATGAGGATGTAGACTATTCTGGTTTACTATGGGATCCTGAATTTAATTTGGATGAAGCTGAAGAAGATGAAAATTACTGGGTATTCTCTGTAGATATTGCAGAAGGTACTGGTGGTGACTATTCTATTATAAATATTTTTAAAGTAGAAATCATGGAAGAGGTGGACTGGAAAAAAGTAACTTCTCCAGGTAGCTTTATTGATTTTTATAGAATTAGACAAGTTGGAAGATTTAGAAGTAATAATCATACAATTGAAGAATTTGCAAAATCTCTTTATATTTTAGCTTATGATGTTTTTTACTCTGAAAATGTAAAACTAATTATAGAATGGAATTTATTTGGTGGTGAGTTAATAAAAAGAATGGAAACAGTTTTTCCACAAAGAAATGATTTTGATGAAGAATCAGTTGTTAAGTTTAAACATAGAATAGATGCTAAAACGAAACAATTTGGATTAAAAGTTAAAAAAGATAATAAACCTATATTTTGTCAAAACTTTAAAAAATATATTACACAAAATAAAATTATAATAAAAGATAAGCAAACCGTTTATGAAGCAGCAACATTTGGTAAATTACCGAATGGAACTTATGCTGGTCAATTAGGTCATGATGATTTAATAATGACATGTATAAATAGTTCTGAAATCTTTTTTACTTTAGACTTCTCTGATTTTGCTGAAGAGCTTCATGATGTTGCTGAACAAGCTATTCAAGATAAAATTGATGTCATCTTAGATAAGGATGCAAAAGGAGGTCAACTTAATTTTGATATCTACGACCTGGTATAAAAAGTTATAGGTTAGTGGATATATAAAAAAAGCAAATAAAAAAAATAATATAAGATGGCACTAGATCCGAAAATCGCTTCGATTAAAGCTGCAGGAACATACAGATTTGAATTTGACAAATCACAAGTAGTTAGTATTCCTGCTAATCAGACAAGATTAATTGTTGGTTTCTCCAAAACGGGACCTTTCAATACTCCGGTATTTGTACCTGACACCGCATTCTTTAAACAAGTTTATGGTGACATTGACAGAAACCTAGAAAGAAAGGATTCATTTTTCCACAGAAGCTGTTTAGCAGCATTGGAAAGAGGACCGATTCTTGCACTTAATCTATTAAACTTAACTGCTGCCGATAAGGTAGAGTATATTAAATTTGGTACGGCTGCTACCCCTGACATTCAGGATAATGCCGGCGCCTTAGGAGAATATCAAAAAATGTACAACCGAGATAAATTCTTTTATCCTGACACAGATGCATTCTTAGACAATGTAAATGCAAATAAACTCGATTTTAATTCAGGTACTACAAATGATTTATTAGATTTTACCAATTTAGGTCAAAATCCAGTTTCAGTTATTGTAAGAAAAGCATCTTCTGCTAATTCAACAGGTTTTAATGTAACTGCTGAAGAATGGTATGGTGCTGCAAATGTACCAGGATTTTTAAATAAAGATAGTTTAGTATCCGACTTTTTAGTAGATGTATTTTTAATAGAAGGTAACTTTGGTGGAGACTTTGGTTCTGCAACACCGTATGAAAGGTTTGTAGCAGATCCAATTTACCAACAATATTTTGATAAAGTACAAGGATTAAAAAGAAGAGTTTTTGATTCGGATGCATCTGATACAAAAATTGCACAATTCTTTAATGAATCAGAAGTTAATGTCGTTGCAACTTATACTGCATCATTGCTTCCTAATTTTACAGACCTATTAGGTAATAACCTTTTTATTGAAAAAGTTATTAATGCTGATACGGCAAGCACTGGTATATTCGTCGCGGTAAATGAAGATTTATTTGACGGTGATACATTAATTGATGGTGTTGCTGGTGGAATTGATATGATAGGTCATAACCTTGAATATACTCAAGCTAATTCATTCCAGGAAGATGTTAATTTCTTATCTTACAGTGGAGCTGTTGTTTCAGATGTAAGTTATGCTGGTACAGGAACAACTCCTAATACAGTATCCGCAACAACTGAAGCTATTAATGTAACACAGTTAACAAGTGGAGATATACAAATACAAGTAGTAGGTTCTGCTGGTGATCCATTATGGGATGCGTTTTCAGGATTTACTAAAAACTCTGCAAGTGCTGTAGGAACTTACATATTAGCAAATACAGGTACAGGAGATAAATATGTTCCGGTAATATCAGTACAGATTGTAGGAAATACAATTACCTTATTATTATCAAGTGTTGGTAGTATTATACCTGCTGATTTTAGTAATGTAACTGGAGCATCATATACTTATATTAACGAAAGTGACTTTGGGTTTGTAACTGATGAGGCTATATTAGCTGATAATGCAAATGCAAATATTATAGGTGGATATGGTTCAACATTATATAGCCAATTCTCAAACGGTACTCTTACTGATGGAGATGAAGCGGTATATGAAAATACAATTGGTGGAATTACTACACAGGATACTTCATATTTAGTATTTAATGCTGTAGATTATCCTGCGATTCATACTGCTAGCCCGACAACGGCTTTAACAACAGTTCCAATTTCAGATCCGGCTTATTACTTACCATCTGTTCAAGTAACTCCTTATGAAGAAGATGGATTTAATAATTTAACACCACATGATCAATTTACTTTAGATCCTGCTAATGGAGGTTTCTTTTTAGATACTGACGCTGCCCCTTATGCTGCAGGTACATTAGGAATACAAACACTAAAAGGTGCAAATAATGTTTCTATAGATATTATTTCAAATTCAATTACTGAAACTGGCCTAAAGCCTAACCAAGTATTGATAGCATCTGATAATCCTGATGCTGCTGCTGTAGTTGTAGGAAACTATTTAGTACATTCTGAAGGTGATCCTAACGGTGTAGCACATTCAAGGTTAACAAGAATAAATGTTGTACAAGGCGGATTAACAAATGCTGAGTTTAGTACTATCCCTGCAAATAAATCTGCATTGTTAGTAACATGTCAAAGCGAAATATCAACAACAACCGCTGCAGGTATTGTTAAAGTAGAATTATATTACCCAATAGATAAGTGGATTGATTATTTAAATATCTTTACATTGGATGGATTTAAGTTAACTTCAACTCATGTACCTAACGGAACTAATGAAAGACAGAATGAAATCTTAAATGGTACTTTAAATGGAACTAATTTATTTAAGGCATTAACTGATAGAGATGTAATTAACTTTAGATATATTGTAGATACATTCGGAAACGGTATTGAAAGTGGATCTAAAGCGATCTATACAATATTAGCTTCTACTAGAAAGAATGCATTCGCAATATTAAATGCTCCATCTGCTAAGGACTTTAAAAGTAATACAGATCCTTCGTTTAAAGATCTAACTGGAAGCTTATCATCTAGATTTATTTCTACTGGTGGTGATCTTGCATTAAATCCTACAGTAAGATACTCATTACCATCTCAAACACAAGGTGCGAGTTGGGGAGCATTCTATTATCCTTTTATTACTATTAGGGATTTAGGTAGAAATATAAATGTTGTACCAGCTGCATACGTTTCAAATAACTTTATTGCAAAATATGAAAACGCTTTACCGTGGTCATTAGTTGCCGGAGTTCGTCGAGGTGTTGTAGGTGGAACTGGAGTTGTAGGATTAGAAATTAATCTTGGAAAAGAAGACAGAGAATACTTAGAACCATTTGGATTGAATCCGATTGTATTCCAAAGTGGAACTGGTCCAACAATCTTTGCAAATAAAACTGCACAGCAGACTACAAAATCTGCATTAAGTTCTATTAACTGTAGAGAGGTTGTAATTTATATCCAAGACGGTATTGAAGCAATCCTTAGAAACTATCTATTTGAATTCAATACAGCTCAAACAAGATTAGAGATTAAAACACTTGCTGATAACTTTTTATCAACAGTCCAAAATGATGATGGTGTTTATGACTTTAAGAATGTAATGGATGAAACTAATAATACTCCAGAAGTTATTGATCAAAATGTAGGTATCCTAGATACATATATTGAGCCAGTAAGAGGAATGGAAATTCTTGTACAAAGAACAACCATTTTGAAAACAGGAGCTATTAGTTCAGGAAACTTCCAATAAGAGGAAACTAAATAAGAATATATAAAAAAAATAAAATAAACTATGCCACTACCACATTATACCCAATCAAGGGCCAGTAGCCAAAGGTACGAACCAGTTCAGCCTAACCTATTCGAGGTGACGGTATTTTCACCGCTAGGGGATGATACGGGTTTAATCTTGGAGCAAGTTAAAACTATCGGAGGTTTAAATAACTTAAACCCATCTGTAGATGCAATCGGACAGAAATACAAATTTGCTGATCGTTCATTTGCAAGTATGCCAGGTCAAACATTTATGGATCTGACTGTTAACTTTAGTCTTAACTTAAACGAAGCTAATGAAAATTACATTTACAATACATTCCGTAATTGGTACAAATTAATCTATGATCCATTGACTGGTGAAATGGGATTAAAGAAAGACTATGTAGGAAGTATGATCATTGTACAATATAACAGAGCAGGTGATATCTTTAGAAAGATTACTTGTAAAGATGTATTCCCTACAGGTCAACCTGATTTTGTAGATGAATTAAGTTATGAAACTCCGGACGCAGTTGATTTAACAATGACTTATCGTTGTGATCACTGGGTTGAAGAAAATGTTGGAGCTGCATAATAGCTTTTTAAATATTTTAAATAGAAAACTGGCTCTAGGGCCAGTTTTTTTATCTTCACTCTGATATATATTATAAATTATATAATCTAAACATATGACAATCTTTAAAGTAATTAATGAAACTGATGGAAAAGTTTATGTAGGTTATTCGATTAATGATAACCCTAACAATTTAGGGGCAGGTAAATATATTAAAAGAGCAGTTAAAGATTTTGGAACAAGATCTTTTCAAAAAACTATTCTTGAAGAATTTGAATCTGAAGAATCATTAAGTCATATAATGGAAAGGCTAGAATTTTGGATAAAAAATTATAAAGCCGATAATCCTAAATATGGATATAACGAAAGCGTACAAGAATTAATTCCACAAAAAAAGAGACTTACTAAAAAACTACAAGTTCTCTTAACACCAGAAGATGAAGATAATTTAAATTCAATCATCATCGAAAAATCAATGGAAAATAAAACAAAACCGTTGCCAGTATCCAAATATGTGAGACAGTTAATAGTTGAACATATAGTAGAGGAAACTGCGCCTGAAAAACAATTAATAAAAACTAAATAATTATGAGTAGTCACGAAGACAATATTAAAAAAGAATTTGAGGCGGCCGAAGGTATAGTAGATACTAAAGCCGAGGTAAAAACAAATGAAGATGGTAAAATTACACAATTAGGAACTGTAGATACAAGTAGAGGTTCTGGTGTAACATCCATTGATGATCCAGAAATACAAAGAATACAAGCATTAACTGGTTATGTTAAATTAGACTTAGTAAACTTTCCTTCCGCTGGACAATTTTATAGAGAAGATTTTGAAATTCATATTAGAGCCGCAAGGGTTGGTGAGATTAGAGAATTTTCTACATTAGATGAAGAAAATATTTTAGATGTAGATGAAAAGCTAAACTCACTTCTAGTGAACTGTACAAAAATCATGTATGGTAACCAAAGGGGATCATATAGAGATGTCTTAGAAGAGGATAGAATATACCTGATCTTATCTATTAGAGAGTTAACATTTAAAGAAGGTGAAAATAAACTGATGATGCCAGTTGGAAAAAAGAATTGTAAAACAGGAACTTGTAAATCTCAAGAATCTATGGAGCTAAGAACAGGTAATCTTCAATTTAATGATAAAGATGATTTATTAGAAAAGTATTATGATTATGAAAATAAATGTTTTACTGTTGCAACTAAAAGTCACGGGTCATTAACTATTGCACCACCAACAATTGGTGTTATGAGATCCATTACTGATTGGATACGAAAAAGAGAAGAAGAAAATTTACCTTGGGATAAATCATCCTTAGCTATCTTACCTTACATTCAAAGAGAATGGAGAGGATTTAATGATAAAGAAATATTTTCAGCCATTACAAATTTTCAAGGTTGGGATGCTAACAAATACTCAATTATTTATAGATTGGTAGAGAAAGCAAAAATAGGAGTAAAGCCGGAGTTCGCATTTCCGTGTGATAGCTGTGGTGAGGAGGTCGCAGTTCCGCTCACGTTTCCCGGCGGGATCAAAGCTCTCTTTATTATTCAAGATATCTCTTCTGAACTTTTATAAAGTACGAGTACTCTTATTAGAAAAGTTGCATCTCCAGCCTTCAGAGCTGGATTTGCTTCCTTTTTATGAGTATGAATATACTTTAGAAATGTTTAATGAGATTCTCAAGGATCGTAATGACGAGGATAAACAGAATACTCAATCCTATTCGGATAAATATAATACGGACAGCATGTCTAAGTCTATGAACAAGCAGATGAGTTCATTTAAAACTCCATCTATGCCAAAGATTAGTATGCCAAAGTTCTGATAAATAAATAGATTGAATGGCTGCTGTAACTCTTAAAGATTTAATGGACCCTCTATCAAAAATAGAGGCCGCTGCACAGAGCACTAATGAAAAATTAGATGCTCTTATTGCAGTTTCTACCGGTGGTGGCGGTGGTGGTGATTTTACAAAGGAAGTTGTTAATCAGTTAGAAAAACAAACTGACCTACTTAGGGTAATAGCAAATTCTGGTGGTAATTCATCTAATGCAAATCAAGTAGGTTTATTAATAGATGAAGCATTTGCACAAACTCAATTACTAACTGCCATTGAAGCAAACACATCCAGAAATCCGTTAGGAGGAATGTTTAGTAAAAAAGGTGGTAAGGCTAAGAAAAGTAATGCTGGTGCTACATTAGAAGATTTAGGTCTTGGTGCAAAACTAACAGCCAAAGCAATGATGCTATGGTTATTAGTACCAAAGAAAGCTTTAGGTAAATTTAAAGGTTTTGTAACTTCTACACTAGAATCTTTTGAAAGTGTAAAACCTAAAAGAGTAGAAGCTGGGGCAAAGGCAGTGTCTTTAGTATCAGCAGCAGCAATGATATCGGCAAAAGCAATGATGAGGTGGCTGTTTGTACCTGAAAAGGCTGTTGATAAATTTACAAATTACATAGTTAAGTTAGATAAAGCTTTATCTAAAACTCAACCAAAGAATGCAAAGAAAGGCGCGGAAGCCTTAGGTGCAATGGGAGATTCCATAATGAAATTCTCAAAAGCATTAGCTCTATCAGCAGTATTACTTATACCTGGTATGTTAGCAATACCATTCTTAATATTATCTATGACGGTTGTAGGTGGGGCAGTTGCATTATTAGGAGGTAAGAAACTTTCTCAAAGAATTGGTAGAGGAGCAAGAACTTTAGATAAAGTAGGTGATGCATTAAAATCATTTGCAATAGGTATAGGTTTATTTGCATTATCTACAATGTTTATTATATTAGCTCCTGCTATTCTAATAGGTATGGTAGCTTCACTAGTATTAATACCTGGAGCTATTTCTTTGATAGGTAATAAGAAAAGGTCTAAAAAAATTAGAAGAGGAGCATTAAGCTTAACTCTTACAGGTTTAGCTTTAATTCCTTTTGCTATAGGATTAATATTCTTCGCGTCTGCAACTAAAGGTATGGGAATAGGAGATGTTCTTATTCAAGGTGCTGTAATATTAGCAATCGGTGGAGCAGCGGCCTTAGTAGGTAAGTTTGGAATGTCTAATATTTTAATGGGTGCATTGGCGATGGCTGTTAATGGTTTAGGATTAATGGTATTTAGTTTAGGATATACTCCATTTGCAGAAGCTACTAAAGGAATGGGCCTAGGTGATGTATTAGTACAGTCTGGAATATTAATTGCAATAGGTGGAATTATGGCATTAGCAGGATTAGCTGTTGGTGCAACTGCAGGTGCTGCTCTCTTAGGGCCTGTTTTATATGGTGCTGCCGGTTTAGCATTACAAGAATTGGCACCAGGTTTACTTGCAATGAAAAAGGTAGACTATACCAAAAAAGATGCCGAAGACTTATCATTTACATTAGGTGCTGTTGCAGCTGCATTTTCAGGAGTTGATCCTGAGGCAGGTTTCTTATCCAATATTGGTAATGTATTTAGTAGAGTTGTACAAAGTGGTGCAGGTGTAGCCGCTGCTGCTATGTATGGTGCTGCTGGTTTAGCATTACAAGAATTATCTAAAGGTCTTACTAAATTTAAGGCAGTAGGATTTGACGCACAGGATTCCGAGGAACTTGCAATTGCACTAGGTTCTGTTAGTGGAGCATTCGCACAGGCTGGTGGAGAACCTGCAAGCCCTGGTGGATTATTTGGTGCAGTGTTTGGAAATACTTTTAGCCCCAATGCTACTGAGAGAGGTATTGATTCTGTAATGGATTCTGGTAAAGCTCTTAGTGAAATTACAAAAGGGTTGGCTGCTTTCTTAGATCTTAAAAAGAAATATAAATTAGATGCATCTGCATTCCAAGAAGGTGGATTCTTAGCAGTATCAATTGCAGATACTTTAGGATTCTTAAGTAAAGCGTTTGCTACAATTGGCGGTATGGAAGAAGAGGATGGTTGGGGTCCATTTAGCTGGGATGAGAATAAAGTTGAAAAAGGTATTGATGCCGTTAAAGGTTCAGGTAGAGCTCTATCAGATATTACAAGTGGATTAAAGGCGTTCTTAGATTTACAAAAAGAATATGGATTAACTACTGAATCTTTTCAAGAAGGTGGATACTTACAAGTAGCAGTGGCTGATAGTTTAGGATTTGTTAGTAAAGCTTTTGGTACTATTGGTGGAGATAAGTATGAAGAATCAGATAGCTGGGGACCATTTAGCTGGGATGAGAATAAAGTTGAAAAAGGTGTTGATGCAGTTAAAGGTGCTGGTAAAGAACTTACTAATATTGCGACAGGATTAAAAACATTCCAAGAATTAGTAGAAAAGAAAATTGACTTTAGCCCAGGAGGTAAGCTTGGAAAGGCTGTTAGTAATTCACTATCTTTTGTATCAACCGCATTTAGTGCGATTGGGGAGAAGGAAAAAACTGATGGATGGTTTATATTTACATGGGATGAAAACACTGTAGAGAAAGGTATTCAGGCTGTAAAGGGTGCTGGTGGAGAACTTAGTAATATTGCAAATGGATTAAAAACATTTGCGGATATGTCCGACACTGTTGATTTTGGTAAAAAAGGTAAACTTGCAAAAGCAGTTACAAATGCACTATCATTTGTAGGTAGTGCCTTTATGAGAATTGGAGGAATGGAAGAGACCGATGGTAATTGGCTTTTTTCATGGGATGAGAATAAAGTTCAAAAAGGTATTGAAAATGTAGATGGTGCTGGTGCTGCATTAACAGATATAGCCGCAGGTTTACAATCATTTGCAAATTTAGAAAATCCTGCAGCCATAGCACAAGGTATTGAATCTATGTTTACTTCTATAGGTGATACTTTTGCTAAGTATTATAAAGACCCTGTATTCCGAACTGACTTAGATCATATGCAAGGATTTATTACAGAATTATCCACTTATGCACAAGACGGTTCATTAGCCAAAGCTGCAACTGATATACAATCAATATCCAATGCTGTAAATTCTATTGATTCCATGAAAGCTGATTCTTTTGCAAAACTATTTAAAGGTGCAGGTGAATTAAGCTCTAATGCAAAAGCATATCAACAATTAGCAGATGCCGTTGAAGAGATAAAAGATATCATGAGTAGTCAAGGTGAAAGTTTCGGAGATTCAGTTGGTAGAAGTATATCAGATGTATTCGGTGGTGGAGGCGGTGAGAAGAAAGAATCTGGCGGTATGGGTAAAACACTCGCAAAAATGAACTCTACTTTAGGAAGACTTAATTCAACTATGGGTCAATTACCTGCATCTATTCAATCAATCAAAATCGTAGTAGAAGATTAATTTCTAAAATCTTAAAACCTTTTTACATTTTAGCTATATAAAATTTAACAGAGAGAGTCTGGAAATAGTATAGTTTAAAAGTATAATATGGAAAATGTAAAAAACATAGTTTGGTTTGACTTAGAAACCACAGGAGTAAACACAAGTAGCGATAGAATTATTGAGATCGCAATGATAAAAACCGATTCTGAAGGAAATGAAATAGATTCTTTTCAGTCATTAGTTAATCCCGGCCCAGATGCAGTTATGAGAGAAGAAGCTCAGGACAAGCATGGCATATCACCAGAACAATTAAAAGATGCACCACAATTTGATTTAATAGCAAAAGAAGTTTTAGACTTTATTGATGATAGTGACTTAGGTGGATATAACGCACTTTACTTTGATGTACCAATGCTCGTAGAGGAATTTATGAGAAGCGGTATTGCATTCTCGCATCGCCAAAGAGCTGTAGTAGATCCTTTTTTAATTTATTCAAAATATGAACGTAGAGATTTAAGTACTGCATATAAAAAATATACAGGAAAAGATTTAGAAGGTGCTCATAGAGCCGATGTTGATATCCGTGCAACCATGGAAATATTTCAAAAGCAAAAAGAACTTTATGATATGCCTACAACAGCAAAAGAAATTGATGATGTTGTAAATGAATCAAGAAAAGATCAAGTAGACCTTAGTGGTAAATATAAATTTGCTGAAATAAACGGTAAACGAGAAATTGTATTTAACTTTGGTAAAAACAAAGGAAAACCGTTTAAAGAAGTTTATGAAACGGATGCAAGGTATATTCAATGGATTATTGATAAGGGTGAATTCTCAAAAGAGGTAAAAATCATATCTCGTAAACTCTTAGAAAAAATGAGAGCTGAAAACCCTGTTATTTAAATTGTTAATAACTTTTAGAAAAAAGATCTCATTTTATTTTCAATTCCCAATTAAATTGATTATATTTATAATATAATTAAACAAACGGAATATGTCTAAATATCAAGAACTACTACAAAATCCTCCACGGTTAACCGTAAAGAAAGAAGCAAGAGAGGTAATTATTAAGACGGTAAGTTGTATGTGTGATAACGTACATTACCTTAAACTTAAGAAAAATTCAGAAGGTGATTTTAAAATGTCTGGTAACGGATTTGCTTTATCTAATTGGCAAATGAAACATACACCACATGATATTGAATGGATCGCTGATGAAGGTAAGTGGAACCAAGTATTTAGAATGATTAATACCGGGACAGAAAAAATTGAATCTTTAAAAAGTAGATAATGGCAATAACAACAAAACCAATGCCTGGATCTGAAAGAATCCATGTAGACTTAAGCGGACCAGACGGTAATGCATTTTCATTAATCGGCCTGGCTCAAAAATTAGCAAAACAACTTCACTATCAACCAGATGAAAGAGGTGAACTCACAACTGAAATGATGGGTGGAGATTACGATAACCTGTTAGAAGTTTTCGATAAACACTTCGGACAATTTGTAACATTACATAAATAATATGAAAGAACAGACACCATACCGTATGATAACGGAAGAAGAACACATTGAAGAAATTCTAACAGAAGCATCTGCTTATGGGTTAAGAGCCGAGGTAAAGCAGTATGCAGAAAACCTATTAGATGAATCTCCAGAGATGGATCCAATTGATGCCTATACACATGGGTTTGAAGAGTGGATTAAATAAACTATGGAAAAAGACAACGAAGGTAAAAAACTAAAAGAAGTTAAGTTAACTCAACAAGAATGGTTTGATGCTCTTC